>Ga0209403_10000008_pt1 | contig 264315 bp, 222 predicted proteins | sample ArcticOcean_MG_C_8_FD_187440 | JGI IMG/M metagenome (GOLD analysis project Ga0209403, IMG submission 187440) | Marine microbial communities from western Arctic Ocean - ArcticOcean_MG_CB11_86 (SPAdes) (version 2) | ecosystem: Environmental > Aquatic > Marine > Oceanic | place: Arctic Ocean... | reverse complement strand
GACTCGCCATTCTGCTGCGCGTGCTGCATGCGAACAAGGGGCGCGAGCCGTCAGGCGAGTGGCCCGTTATCGCTCAGGTAACCCGTGTCAGTAGCAATCGCTTGTTAGATGGAGGCTGTTCAGTTCGTTACTGCTTCCCTGAGTGCTCGTACTATTGCTTCAAGTTCCTCCTGAACTGTTCCTGCGTTGCTGACCGTGAACTGGGATAGGTAGCGGCGGGTTGCCACGAGATTCGAGAACTGGCGATCGGACGGAAGACGAATCATTGGATCGTCGGAAAGTTCGGTACCGTCGATATCGGTTACTCCGCGACTTGAGGGCGTTGCCGCAAGACGCCAAGCGAAGATCGGTTGTAGTTCGACAGCATTTGCGAGAAATGGGATTAGGGTCGTCTGGACGAAGACCCGCGCGTCCAACTCCTCCTCTTGGAGATCCCTGAGCGCTGCGGGCCAGTCGGCAAGAGAACCCCTGAGATGTCGGGGGCTGACAAGGCCAAAATCGCCAGACGCCACCAACGCGTCGAGATTCCCGCGCCTTGGATCCGTTGTAGGAACCAGAATCAGCTTGGCAAGTATGCTTGCGGCGACCTCGGGATTCCCAGGAGAACGGGTCAACTGAGCTAGGATCTCCGTGGCCGCGGTAATCACCTCTTCGTTACGGACGACGGCGCGTTCTAGCTCCGTTGCGGTTTCCTCGAATTCGGCGAGCAGATCGGTCAGAAGGTCCTCTGCGTCTGCCTGCCGCTGGTGTGCATCCCATCCGGCGTCTAGGCCGAAGGCGAGCAAGATGCTGCCAACGATGACGAACATCTCAAGCGTTGCCCGCCTCAACGAGAGACCCTTCACCCGTCCTCCAGCTCTGGTGTACTTCCGCAACCTAACGACTCGCAATTCTACTGCGCGGCCTGGGTGCTGACGAGGCACAGAATCCACCTGACTTACCGACTAGGTAACCCGTGCCAGTAGCAATTGCTTGTTAGGTAGCTCGCGGTTCTACCGGGTGGAACCGTTGTAGCCCGGGTACTCGCCACGCTCAGCAAGCGTCAGCCGACATCGTTGTCATCGGCAAAAGGTGATAGCAGTGTCTCGCGATATCTTGCTGTCGAACGCTCCCAAAGCGCCATCTTGCTGCGAGAATATGCGGAAGAAATCGGCCTGATATTGATCTGCGGCTACCACATGCGGGCAGTCCTTGATCCTCATGCCGATGAGCACGTTCTCTGAAGTCGCTACCGGCGGGAAATTATAGAGGTAGTACTGGGAGTATTCTTCGTACCCCGAATACTCGAGATCGAGATGTTCGGCCCATCGTTGCAGAGTGCTTGGATTCGAGGGAGTGTTCTCATCCCAAGCAGAGTACGTGCGTCCATGGGGCGTCTCTCGGAACCCATCGACGACCTCTGGCGGGGTGAAGTTGGCGAACTCCAAAAAGTTGATGCCTCGTTTCCCTGTTTCTTGCCCGTTGAACCACAACCCTCCATCCCGCTCGCCCTGGATGTGGAAGACGGATGGCAACGTGCTGGGCGTGTTTTCTTTGAAATCGACAAGCCCCTGCCGAAACCCTGGGCCTCCCGTCGTGGAGATGGCTTTAAATGAATAGGTGTCATTCAATCCGGGGTCAGTCAGATCGGGCGGGCCACCCAATACGTACGAGAGCAAGAAGATCGCCCCGGACGAATGACCGACCCCAAAGATGTTGCCTGGATCGATGTTGATATCAGACGACGAGTGTAGTGCTCTGAGCACCGTGTGAAGGAACGCGAAATCGTCACGCTCTGCCTCGAAACCTTCATGCCAGAACCACATACCGCGGGCTCCACCATCCTCAGGCGCTTGGGGAACCTCCGGTTTCCCCTCAGAAAACGCTGACATTCTGACAACGATGAAATCGTCTCTATACGGTTCCAACCTCGGCGACCAGTCCAAATAGCTCAAAACCCGTTCGTCGGTGACAGTGGGACGACACATGCAGCCGTGGAAGAACAGAACCACCGGATACGCTTCCTCACTGTCATACGAGGTGGGGAACGTGACGGAGAAATGTCGGTCGTAGCCGTTGATGTTGACGGTGCCACGATTCGTCTGATCGACGTCCAAGCTCGAAAACACCAGTTTGCCGTCGTCGAGCTGTTCCGTCGACTCAGCCAATGGCTCCTCGCCCTGCCCCCCGCCACCGAGGGCGGGTAGCGAGGCAATCGCGATCGCCAACACCAAGCTCATTCGGAGCTTCTGCTCTACCATTTGTGTTGCTTCATTCCTTCAAGGGTCGATGAGGCTGGCACTGCGAACGGGCCTTTCACCTCGAACGGGTCTCATCGCGTGGCGGCCTACCCAAGCTCATGAGAGCTACCTAACGACTTTGGAATTCTGCTGCGCGACTACAATGCAGACCGAGCGCCGTAGGCGCGAGCCAAGGCCTCATCCCGCGACAGCAGCGATTCCTTGTTAGGCAGTGACCCCGGTCTAATCCTGCTTCAACGCTCGCCCGTACAGTGCGCGTTCGAAGCCATCCATGATCTCGATCACTGCATCGTCGTAGAAGGGGAACACCTGGAACAGCAGCACTACTCCAATGCCTGTATCTAGGTCAATCCAGAAGTGTGTGTTCGCGAGGCCTGCCCAACTCAAACTGCCCGGCGCTCGACGATCATCGGCATCGTCGACCGAGATCTGGAATCCAAGTCCGAAGCCGTCGCGGCCCGCACCAGCGGGGAACGCGTTCGAGAGCGCTGGATTGGCCCCGGGCTGTTCAACAACGGAGATCTCTTCAAGCTGGTTTCGGACCATCTCAGCGATCGACTCAGGGCCAACGAGCCGCACGCCGTCACGCGTCCCCTGACTCAGGATCAGCTGTTCGAAGCGGGCATAGTCGTCCGCAGTGGAGAGCAACCCACCGTCCCCCCGCCCTCCGCTCACAATCGAATCCGGATTCGCTACCACCGAGAGGTCGCCACCGCCACGGCGGGCCAAGGGGACCAAGCGCGAGATCTGAGGCCCAGCCAAACTGAACGAGGTTTGCGTCATTCCAAGCGGCGAAAAGACCTCGTCCTCAAGAAATTCGGCCAGGGGCTGACCGCTCACCTCTTCAATGATCCAACCGACGAAGGCCGTACCCATGCCATAGGTCCACCTCTCGCCGGGATCATGAAGCACTGGCTGAGCACGGCCACCCAAGCCGCCATGTCGCGACAACTTGAGGAGCTCGTGACTTGAGAACGAGTATCCAAAACCAGACGTGTGCCTCAGGAGATCGCGGACAGTAATCTCTCCCGAAGGCGGACGGGTGACAGCCTCCTTCCCGATCGTATCCACCTCGACAAGCACCTCACGCCCTCGCAGGTCCGGGAGGTAGTCGGACGCCGGGTCGTCTAGTCCGACCGCCCCTCGCTCGACCAAGATCATTAGTCCTAGCGACGTAATAGGCTTCGTCATGGAGTGGATGCGGAAGATCGCGTCTTCCGCCATGGGCTCCTGACTCAAGGGGTCTATGTCGCCGACTGCTGCGCGATATATGACGCTGTCACGCGTGGTCACGAGTGCTACGACACCCGGAATATCCGTCGCCTCCAACGCGGCGGTCAGGGCCTCGTCGAGAGTAGCAACGGCCTCAGCGTCGAGCATTTCGGATGGCATGTTGGAACAGCCCAAGACACCGAGGGTCACCGCACAGGCAGCCACCTTGTAGATCGAATCCTGCATAGACGGCATTCCGTGCTATAGGGTCACTGCCTAACTATTAATTATGCAGCCCGCCTCTCTATCAACGTCTGTGAGTAGGCTGCCAATCCAGCAACCTACTGGCCTTGGCCACGTGCCCGACAGCCCTCCCCGCGCCTCGAGTTCGGTACCAACGAGAGAGGCTGATTGGGCTGTACGCTCTGCTGCCTTCTCAGTTCGGATATCGCCTAGAGGTGGGACTGGCTAATCCCGCCTTGGATGATCGAGGGGACTCCTAAGGTGCAGACCTGTGTCCGTAACCGACCGGACGTAACGCATGGTCGTGCGAATGTCGTTGTGACCGAGCAACCTTTGAATCGTAGCTAGGTCGCAACCGGCTCGGGACATCTCGGTCGCAAATGTTCGCCTCAGCGCATGAGGAGTAACCGCCTTGGTGATGCCGGCTGCGAGGCCAGCTCGCTTGATTTGGCGCTGAACGGCGGTCGGATGCAGATGATGGCGCCCCCTACTCCCGCTCTTCTTGTCGGCGATCAATCTCGAAGCCGGAAACAGGAACTGCCAGCCAAAGCGGAAGCCTGCTCCGGGATCCTTCCTGTAGAGCGCACCGGGCAAGGACGCCCATCCACTGCCCCGCTTTCGGTCACCGCGATGCAACTGCCGAACGAGCTCGCTCTGACGAGTGAGCGCCGGACGGATTCGGTCCGGCAGTACGGTCATGCGATCCTTCTGACCCTTTCCGCCTCGGACCGCGACCTGTGCGAGATCGAAGTCGATGTCCTTGACCCTCAAGGCCAACGCTTCGCTCACCCGCACCCCCGTCCCATAGACCATCATCCCGATGAGCCGATACTTCCCAGACAACTGAGTGAACAGACGCTCGACCTCTCCAGGGGACAACACCGTGGGCAAGGTCTCGGGTTGTCGAGCCCGAGGAATGGAGTCGATATCCTCGAGACCCAGCACCTCCCGAAGGAAGAACGTCAGGGCCGAAGCGGCCTGATTTCGGCTCTTGGCCGCAAGGTCGCGTTCCGTCAGATGATCCAGGAACCGCTCTACGTGAGCCATGCCAATCGTCTCGATCGGGATGGCGCCCACAAATTTCAGGAATCGCTCGACCCAACGACAGTAAGCCTGTTCGGTCTTGGCGGCGTAAGCACGCGTGTGGAGTAGGCGACGAAGGCGATCAAGGGCTTGAGCGGAAGCTCCGTCAGGACGGAATCTCATCCACCAAGCCTCATCCCTTGCGCGGAGCGAGAGAATGTTCAGATGGGCCGGATGCTTGTGGGGCCCCAGCCAAGCCGACTTCAATACCATCTCCAATACTTCACCCCCTTCGCTCCCGAGATTCAGGAGCATCAACTCCTGGCAATCCCGCGAAAGGAGCCGCATAAAGCAGGACGTTCTCGTAATCAAGCGTGTATGCTGTCGGTAATGGGGTTGCAGGGGTCGCCGGTTCGAATCCGGCCGTCCCGCCTTAAGCCCTACAACCACTCGGTTGTAGGGCTTAAGGCGTTTCTGGGGTCGACGTCGCGACGGCCGAACGAGCCTCCGTCAGAACTGCAGAAGCCGGGTGACCTTTATGGTGATTCCCTGATCGAGCACGCTCCTTTCACCGGGTGCCATACCTGTCCGGCGGCGATCGGAGATCACAATGAAGACGTCGCTCAGCGGGGCGTGGATCAAATTGAAGCGAACGTTGCTGATGAGTTCTCGGGCGACCCGGTTGTATTGGACGAACGCAGATACGAAGGCCCGGGTGTTGAACCCGTAGCGGAGTCGGCCCTGTAGCAGATCCGCGTCGATGGGCTTCCCTGCGAGGGTCAGTCTATTCCGCTGGACGCTCCCTTGTAGCACGATGTGTTCGTTCGGACGGAGGGAGACCGAGCCGGTGATGGAAGTCCGATCACCGTCGAAGAAATCTCCCGCGCTCACTGAGAGCGCTCCGGACACGATTCGTCCGCTGTTGGATGTATACCCGAGCGTGGTAGCCCCGAACTCGTAGAGACCAGCAGGCAGGGTCACGCCGAGAAAGGACTCTGGGGCAAGGAATCGTTCGGTGCGCTGTGAATACGCTGCTGTAAGTCTCCCCCCGTCCAATGCGACCACCGTGAGCCCGGGCGTGATCTCTCGGCTCTCTAGCCCTCCGCCGGGTGCGTAATACTCGGTTGCGTCGACGTACGGGTTCAACTCCGTCAGCCAAGTGGTCGGCTGCTGCACGTGAATGCCCCCCGAGGCGAACCACTGGTTCATGCCCGTCCGGCTCACGAAGCCGGCGCCGGGAGAGAAGTCTTCCCCCACGTGCTTCGCCATGAGCGAAAAATCCAACAACGGGTCTCGCCAACCGACTTGTAACATGCCCGTCGTTCGGTCACCCTCTGCGATGGGATCGTCCGACAGAGCGAAGTACGTGTTCACCTGCAGGCGCGTCAGGCGGAGGTTCGCGTCGACCCCGCCGGTCCGTGAAAAACTCTCTGCGGCCTGGCTCGCCGTGGCCTGACGATTCACGAACATCACGCCGACATCGGAACTCGCGAGAAAGCTGCGTCGCACCCGCGCCACGGCGAAGTTCTCCGCAAGCTGACCCTCGTCCTCAAGCGTCTGCATGTTCATGAGGCCGAGGTCGTACCGCCCAACGCGGCCTGATAGGCGCGCGCCGCCACCGATGGGGAGGGGTTGGCGATCGTCGGAAAGTCCGATCCTTCTCGAGTGGAACAGTTTGAAGTTTTGCGGTCCCGAACCAGAGCGGAATGCGCGGGAAGCATCATCGGCAAAAGTGAAGATGCCGTCGTTCTCCAGGAAGAAATCACGCTTCTCGGGGAAGAACACTGAGAAGCGCGTCAGATTGACCTGCTCGGCATCGGTTTCGACCTGAGAAAAGTCCGTGAGCGCCGTGAGGTCGAGCGTGAGCTGAGGTGTCACCGCCCATTTGGCGTCGAGTCCTGCGTCGAAGTCGCGTTTGGGGCCGTTGTCCCGGAGTTGGCCTTGGTTCCCCGACCCGATCGCGAACGGCTTGATCTGGAGGTTTCTACCCGGACTCATGGCAGGGAGACCCTCGAGCGTGCCGGCCATGGACACCCGAAAGACTCTTGATTGCCGTGTAATGGGGGCCCAGGTAGCGTACTCGTTTCGGCGTTTAATCTGTCTACTGAAGTTGAGCCCCCATACCTGAGGCTTCTCCCCAGCTGGAAAACGAAGAGTCGTGAACGGGATGCGCATCTCCATGGTCCACCCTTCGTCGTCCATCGTCGTTTCGACCTGGAAGATCCCCTCCCAAGCCGCGTTGATGGTGGCTCCGTCTCCGAACGACTGAGCGTCCCATGTGGCCCCGGCCGGGTTCGCGGCGAAGGTGAAGGCACTCTGTCGGTCCCTGCCTGCGTCGATCGCCACACCGAACAGATCGGAGTCCCCTACGGCGAAGTCTTGCTCCAAGCCAGCCGATACGGCGCGGTGGGGCTCAGCATCGTAGAGACGTGCGCCGACGTAGAGTGCTTCGTCGTCGTAGACGATTCGAATGACCGTCCGGTCCGGGGCAGGCACCCCTGCAACAGGTTGGGTCGTCCACAGCACGCCATCGGTGGTGTCAGCGCGAAGCCAGGCTTGTTCGTCCAAAACACCGTCCAGGGTGATCGACTCGACTGCTCGAGAAGCTCGGAGGCTGGGGCGCTCTTGGGTTTCCGGCGCAACGGGCGTCACAGGAGTCGACGTGGTGACCTGTTGCGCCAGAAGGGGTACCGAGGTCGTGAGCGACAGCGAGATGAGCGCGAGGGCTCGCCACGTCTGGGGTCGGGGTGTCATGGAGGAGGCTCGAATAGGGTGGTAGGCAGCCAAGCTGGGCGGCCGCCCAGCCTGCCGCTAGACGTCATCCAGTCGGAGTGGAACCCTTACCCGAAAACACATCCTGCCGGGCTCCGACGGAAGGCTGATCGCCACCAGTGAATGTCGACCACGATGCAGAAGCGCCACTGAAGAGCGACATGGCCGCGGTCATCGACGCGACAACGCCAGTTTCCCAACAAAGATCGTGTGCTGGGGACCGCCTTTCTTCAGGCGCTGCTCGCACACGGTTCACCTCGACGATGAAGCCTCCGTGACGCAGGCGCTGCTCACACTTCCGATCCTCCCGGATGGCCGAGAAGCGCTTCCGCAGGTTGGACGCTCCCCACCTGCTCCAGGACGTGTTTGAAGGAACGAAGTCCAGGGACGGAGAGCCCGTCTCGACTCAACAGCGGGGGGCCTCAGCCTGATTCCTTTACTCACCTATTGACCCGACCTCGGCCCGGAGAGGCATCGCCACTGTGCGATCCTCGGGATGTGTCAGCCGAGCAGGTATGCGGTACATGGAACCGGACCGGCCCCTCGATTCGACACAAGGTCGCGTTTGGATCCAACATCAAGCCCCGCTCACGGCTATGGCCTTGAGCGGGGCTTGATGTTGACAATGGGGCCTGAGCGAATTTGCCTCCAGGTCCCCCTTCATTCTTAATCAGTGCGCGACTGGTGGAAGCCTCTACGCGTCCTTCAACTGTTGCACCAGAACGGTGAAAATGTTCGCAAGGGCGACACCCGCGATAACGACAGTGAATTGGGTCAGGAAGCCGCTGGCGTAGCTACCAACCATTGGAACCACGTCCAGGTTACTGGCGATGCTCGGCAGTAAAGCTGCCAACACGTAATAGGCCATACGGGTCGACACGTCCTTAGTCGGCCGCATGAATCCCGATGCGAGGCCAAGCAGCACGAGAACCATTGGGAAATATGCGAACGTCTCCGCCGGGGCCACAGCAGCGATAAACGCAACGAGGACAGAGCCGTAAAAAACTGCTTTTTCGAGCATCTGCATTTGCAACTACTCCTGTCACAGGAAGGTGCGTGGGCACACGCACAATACACGCTTCAATCGCTTTGGTAATAACCGCAAGGCCAGGACTTAGCAAGACAATCGCCCTGCTTGGTCTTGTGTGATTGGGCGGGGTCCGGGCCTGACGCGCACCAAACCCATATAGATAAAACGAACTCGTCCCCGCATGGCCCTCTGCCCGACTGAACTTCGCAACCTAGGACGTGCAGTGACGTGACCCGGCCGTTGGTGCATGGTGCTGGTTTTAGCTTCGGGGGGGCAGGCCAGTAGGCATCATGAGGTGAGCCCAGGGTGTGTCCTGGAACATGACGTACGGCTCACCAGTGGTGTGATCCGTACTCATGCCTTTCAACGTCGTAGCATCGACCGGAAAGGTCATGATGTGAGGACCTGTAACCACGCCATCCGCGGGATTCTCAGGCGGTCCGGCAAAAGGATCCGTGTTACTGTTGTCGTAAGAGCCCATGAGCATGTAGGACAAGCCCATCGTCTCAATCTCGGGCTCCATACCCATCATCCAGTTACCTACCCAGGCCATCGCAGGACCGTCAAAGCACATTGGATCGAGGCCAGGGGTACCGAATCTATCCGGGAAACAAGTCCAACCGTTATCGCCCTCTCTGAGCATCGCCGGAGTCTCGCCCTCAGCAGCAGGCCAGTCCAACACCATCGCACCCTCAGCAACCACCGCGGGGGCAGCGCTCAACGCACTAGTAACCTTATCATCTGCCGATGACTCAGCAGTAATTTCTGGCGAAGCCATCTCCGCCACCTGCGTTTCTTCCCCCGCCTGCTCCATGGGGCCGCACGCGGCCAACAGAATAGAAACGAGTAATACCGAGAGCGGCTTGAATAACTTCATGAAATATCTCCTGTGTGTGTGTAACGCTCTGTACGCCATGGACCGCTAGAGGCGACAACCAGCGCTGAAGTCGATATTTTGCAAGCTACATATCTGTACCTCGTCCTCCTATAGTGAGTGGCACCTCAACTACAGGTGAGCTTCAATCGAAGCTCTTTGTCAGCGGCAGCTGTAATTGCCCTATAAATGGCGGTTACAAATGTCCCACTCGGCGAGCAGATGAGAAGCCAGGTCCAGGGGCGCATCGGAAGGGAGTAGGCGACGTCCGTCTCTGTCGCAGCTGTGGGGTCACCGGCAGTGGCTCCACTAGTCGAAATCGGCAGCCAGGATCCTGGCGATGATGTCGGTCGTGGAGATACCAGGCGTATAGCCCACCCTGCGGTAGAGGCCGGAACGTCCCCGAGTCGGAGCCCTCACCCATGAGGTGTCCTACACCGATCCGTATGAGCAGGCGAAGTCTCAATATCAGGTGCGGGGGTTCAAGTCCCCGGGGCCAGGCGCAACGATTCCTGTCGGTTCACGGCATGATCCAGAACTGCTTCCGACTTGGGCACCACGAGCTCCGTTCAACGCATTAACGGGTGTTGCGTGGCCGCGCGTTTGCGGCCTGGGATATGGCTACGGGGACCCACGCAGCCTGATGCTGGCTCGTCCCAGGCCCTCTTGTTGCCGCGCCCGCACCAAATTGACAGGGCCCCACCATCAGCACTTGCCCTCACTGAATCGTGGAAAGGCTAGAGATTTCACGCCCGGTGTAGCTTTAACTACCTACAACCGTCTACTGAGAGCGCGACCACCGGGTCAACCAGATCTAGACGGCACCCCGGCGCGGGATGTTCTTCGGTCTGGCATCCGACGCGCGCCCTTTGGGCCCGGGCTGATTCTTCCGGCGCTTCGTCGACCGCGTGCTCTCGTCCGCGCCCCTCGTGTCGACTTCGCCCTCGGTGTCTTTGGAGGCCTTTGCTTTTGCCTTGGCTTCCTCTTCCATGGCCTTGAGCGCTGCGGTGCGCGTGCCCTGGTCCTCGGCCAAGTGACACTTCTTGTACTTCTTGCCCGAACCACAAGGGCAGTGGTCGTTTCGCCTCGTGGCCCTCAAACGTACTTCGCAATCGCTGTCACTCATGGGACCTCTCGATGGTTCGAACTCAATTGCGTGGCTCGCAGTTCTTCATCGGCACCGCATCTCCGCCGATATCCTTGGCCCACGGGTTACGGCCAATGCCACGCCAACGTAATCTAACCGACCCCAAGCGAGCGCAGCCCCATCCGGCCGGCCCGTGCCACCGCCTGGCAGCAACGCGAGTGAGGGCGAGATACTTACGCCCTACCTGCCCCTTCCCTAGGAGCCCGACTATCGATCCTCCAGTTGGCACGAACTGGAGCGCAACGGGCACAGTGAGCGGGTTCGCCCAGTCCGCACCCAACGCCGTCCTCATGCGGTTCACCGGAGTCGAAGCGGGCGTGGCGGATCACCTGACGTGGGCCATGGCGCCTATGGAGTCCATCCCTGCCACCGACCGAAGCTTCGACCTGATCATTGCACACGGCATCTGGAATCTGGCGCCTTCGGTGGCCCTCTTTCGGTGAGCCCTTGAAGAAGCGGCTCGTGTGGCGCACCCGGACGCGGCACTCTTTGTGCTCACCTTCTCACGCAACACGCTTCTGCCCGACGTCCCGTCGGTGCCCGGAGACCCGTTTATCTTCACGCAGTTCTCGGGGCGACCGCAGTGTTTTCTCACTGAGGGCCAACCGAGGCTGTGGAGCGGTCACCACGCTTGGAGGACCTCCGGCCATCTACGGTGGCCTCCTTCCGCTTCCGCAGGCGGATGACCCCGTCCCACCACCTGGTACAGGTCCCTCGCTGGTCTGCGCGATGGTAGTGACATCGTGGGCCGAGGGGCGACCTTAGTCCGAGACCGGACCCGTCCCCTGCGCGGGGGATGCGAGCCCTTCACGAAACCGACCCACCCCATGTCGACTCACCCACAGCAACCCGATCGTCTTCAGCAGTTCCTTTCGAGCCCCAGAAAGGCGCTCTGGGTCATGGCGCTTCCCATGATCGCGGGCATGACAGTCCACACGATCTACATCATCGCCGACACGGCATTCATCGGCACACTGGGCACCGACGCGCTGGCCGCAGCCACGTTCGTGGCGCCCCTGTTCTTCGTCATCGTGGCGGTGACGAATGCCCTGGGCACAGCGGTGACCGCACTGGTGGCTCAGGCGGTGGGCCGGCAGGAAGAGGGGGGAAGCGATGCTGCAGTCGGTACTGCTCTCTCCGTAGGCGTGAGCGCCGGCGTCGTAATGGGCGTAGTGGGTCTTCTGGTGGGCCGCCGCCTTCTCGCGCTCCTGGGGGCCGAGGGGAACGTGGTTCAGTTGGGGTGGGAGTACTTCGCGATCATCTCGGCCTTCCTGCCTCTGTTCTTCGTGTCCGCAGTGCTTCGCTCGATCCTCGCCGGCGAGGGCGACGCGCGCACCCCGATGCTCGTGTTGGCCATCGCCACCGTAATGAACATCGCCTTGGACGCGCTCTTCATTCTTAGAATGGATATGGGGATCAAAGGCGCAGCCCTGGCGACGATACTCGCGGTCGCGTTGTCGACAACGATTTTCAGCGTGCTGCTCCTCCGGCGGAAGGTCGCCTTCGTGCGGCTACGCCTGGCAGCCCTCATGCCAACCCGCGAGCCGCTGCTCCAACTCTTCGGCCTAGCCGCACCCATTGCAGGAAGTATGCTCATCATGTCCGCGGGCTCCATGCTGTACAACTGGATGTTGTCGGACTTCGGCTCCATCGCAGTGGCCGCTTATGGTGCCGCGTCCAAGGTCGACATGATTGTCGTCCTTCCCATTTTCGGACTCTCTGGGGCCGCGGTGACTGTCGTCGGCATGTTCGCCGGCGCAGGGCGGGCAGACCTCGTCCGCTCCACCGCGCTCTATACCTACAGATGGGCCATCACACTTTCGGTGGGCGTCGGGGCGGTGGCCTTCGTCTCCTCCGGACCCATCCTCCAGGTGTTCACTGACGATCCCACAGCCATCTCTATGGGCGCGACCTACCTCGGCTTCATGATCTTCAGCTATCCGATGATGGCCGTAGGAATGACAACGGGTCGCTTGCTTCAAGGCGTAGGCCATGGCTATCCGGCGCTGCTCCTCACCACACTCCGGGTCCTACTCCTCGGCGTGCCAGGCGCGCTCCTGGCCATACATGTCTTTGGGCAGGGTATTGAAGGCGTGTGGATGGGCATTCTCGGCGGCGGAGTGGGTGCCACGATCCTCTCCGTAATCCTGGTGAGGCGGCTTGTCTGGCTCGACGACCCCACCAGAAAGGCAGCGGCGGGCTGAGGCGAGCGAGCCGTTCGCGTAGCTCGTGCGAAACTGTGGCCGAGGTGAGAGTCGGAGACCTCCAACTCCGCAACGGCCAACTACACCTCCGGGGACTCGGCGAAGAGTGGCAACGGCTCGTGAGCAACCTCGCGGAGATCCAATCCCGACTCGGGCCGGCCAGCGTCGAGAACGTCTACGTGATGGCTCCGCGGGCCGGAACACTCTTCGTCGGCGGCGATCCGACGGGTGACGACCCACCGTTCACCGTCCAGGACACTGTCTACTTCGAGCTCAAGACCCGCGTGTTGTCAAGCGCGGGGTCGCCGAGTCTACACCGCGTCCCTGCACCGATGAATACGGGGCGTGGATCAGCGGATACGCGCCCTCGCCTCGTGGAAGATCTCCACGAGCTGCTCCGTGAGGAGCCAATCGACCATGCCCATGGGGCGGGGCTACCCCGGACAGCGATTAGCCTTCGCTTTCTTCCTTCTCGCGGAAACCGATCCGGTAATACGGATTCACCACACTGGTGGCGACGTTCTTCAAGTGAGCACTCACGCGCTTCAAGAACCTCAAATAGATCGCAACGGTGACGGCATGCCCTGACCGCCCGGACAGGGCCTGGCCGGAGGATAGAGCCGCAACGTGCTTGTCGACCTTCTGAGCGACTCCACCGTGGGCCTCGATCACAGAACGTGCAAGATCGACGTCAGAGCTGTCCAGCATCGGAACGATATCGTCGAACATCTCTGTGACTCGGGCCTCTACCCAGGCCACTTCATCGGCCAGTTCGAGGCCGTCGAATGGCCCAGAAACAGACACTGCGAGCTCTACGATGTTCTTGGTGTAGTCCCCGATTCGCTCGATGTCGATCACGATCGACGTGAGGATCAGCCCGAGGTTGATATCCGGCTTGGATGACACCGACATGTGCGTGACGATCTTTCGGCGGACGCTGCGCTCGTACTTGTTAATCCTCCGATCACGCTTGTAGATGTCCGTCTCCATCACGCCCTCGGAATGGAGGTGCGTGACGGCGTCGTCGAACATGCTGTGCGACTCTCGGAGCGCCAAGATCGCTTCGTCGTAGGCCTCCTGAAGCGGGCCCTCCGACTTGAACAGTGTGACGATTTCTTTCCACATGGCTTACTACCTTCGGGCTGACCAGAGTATGTACATCAAAGGTATGACGTGTGCGGCGATATACACGGCGAACACGCCGGCCGTGTTGCCTTTCGACTGCGCTGCGATGCGCCCCCAGTTCGTCGCCATCCAAAGAGGCAACGCCTTGAGCGGATAATAGATGACGATCGCGAAGATGTTGAAGCACAGGTGTGCCAGGGCCACAGTCACAGCCGCCGGGCTCCCGGTGGCGAAAGAAGCGAGAATGGCTGTAATCGTGGTGCCGATGTTTGCACCGAGCGTATACGGGAAGACCTGACGGAGCGACAGCACTCCAGTCCCGGCGAGCGGCACGATCAGCGACGTCGTCGCCGAACTGCTCTGCACAGACGCGGTCGCGACCACACCAAGCGTGAAGCTTGCGGCGGCGTTCCGGAAGAGCACTCGATCGAAGAGCCCTTCCAGGCGAGAGAGTACAGCTCCCTGCATGATCTTCATCATGCCGCGCAACGCGATGAAGAGCAGGAGCAGAGCGATGATCATGAGCGGGAGCGTGCTGGGGATCAGCTCAGTAACGAAGTCGGCCAGCGGCCGAATCACGATCTTCAGCGGACTTGCCAATTTCATTCCGCCCGCGCCTGCGAACGTGCTCTGGAGAAATACGGCAGACTTCTGAACGGGATGAAAGAAGACCTCGATGGGCAGGATCGTGAAAGCAGCCAGGAGGTTGAAGAAGTCATGCACCGTCGATGCGGCGAAGGCTCGTTCGAACTCCGCTGGCCGTGTTACATGCCCAATGGCCACAATGGTGTTGGTGGTCGTCGTCCCGATGTTCGCACCCATGATGATGGGCACAGCCAACTCGATGGTCAGCGCACCCGAGGCGACCAAACCAACCACGATCGTCGTGGTCGTCGAGGAACTCTGGATCATGCTCGTGGCCAGGAATCCAATGAGGAGTCCAGCCAGTGGGTCCGACGCCGTGTTGAGAATCTGCTCCGCCAGACCCCTGCCGCTCATCTCGAACGCGGCGCTCATCAACTCGATACTCGCGAAGAAGAGGTATAAGAACAGCAGGAACGCCACGGCCTGCAGCACTGCTATATAGGGCTTGGTCTCACCCTGAATGCCGAACTGGGCACGGTCTGTCACCAGGCCAATCCTCTACAGATGGTCGCCGACTGATTCATAAATCTACGATTTTAAAAGTGAGGCGGAAGTGCGGCGATCCGACCCGCGGGAGTCAGCCGTATCGACCCTCGATATCAGAGAGGCCCGCCCGCCAGAGCTCGCTCAGCGCCCTGAGTTCGCCGTCCCGAACGTTTCTCCGTCCCACCGCAATTCCGCACCGACACTCGCGCCGTTCTCAACGAGGATCCGAATCGTCATCTCGTCGGTGACATCGAAGAGTGCGCCGCCACGAATAAACCCGATCTTGAATTCTGCGGGCCCGGCCGGCACCAGCGCGATCGGCGCCCCACCCCATCTGCCTACGATACGTCCGCTCTCCTCAAGCACGCTGATCGTGACCTGAAGCCGGCCTCCGGTCGTGGGGTCGTTCGTGTCGAACGCATAGGCCCCCACGTAACTCGCTCGCTCATCCGCAGGGAGCGCGTCCCACATGTACTCGGCAGTCTCGACGTCGACTTCTACAAAAGTCGGGCCCCAATGCATGCGCAGGGTCGCCGTGCGCGACGTGATCGCATGCACGTACCAGTTGAGCGCCTCCATGTGGGCACCCTGTTGGGGCTCGACATCAAAAGCGAGCACGACCTGGTCCGCCGGGTACGGCGAGTCGTGGTAGAGCTGGACCTCACGGTTCAACATGAAACGCCACGGCTCCCCATCCTTGAGTTCCATCCACACGGAGTAGCGACCGGGCTCGACGGTGTGACCGTCCAACCGAATGGGCCGATCCACCTCTAGCGTGGTCGCCCAGTTCGCGCCGGGGGTCCACACCTCTCCCCAGTGCAGGACGCCACCGAACAGATTGTCACGTCCCCTCGCGACCGGGCGGCTAAAGTCGACCGTGAGGCGGGTTCCGTTGACGACCTGTGTCATCGTTCCCCGCTCGGAGCCACGCGGCTGGGCAGACAAGGCGGGGGCGATGACGAGGACTGCACCCAGGACGGCAACGAAGTGGCGGATCTTCAAGGATTCCTCCGGGAGTTCATAGTTCGTGGCTCACATACACGTCCACGCACTCAGGGTCCGCCAAGGTGCCTGCATGGGGCCCCGCTCAACAAGACGCCGCTCTCACCGGTCTTCGGGGTGCACAGCTAGCTTTTTCGCGAATCTCCTCGCTTCCCGGATTTCATTGTCTAGATACGTGACCGCAGTTGCCGCTCTGTTGCTTTTTGCTTCGGCCCCGAGCGCGATAACCGCACAAGCCGTGAACGGCGCAGACGTCCCAACAATGCGGGCTTATCGGCTCGAAGGGTCCATTTCGATCGATGGGCGACTCGACGAAGAGATCTGGTCCCGGTTCCCGGCCGCGAAGGACTTCGTCCAGAAGGAACCGGTGGAGGGCGACCCAGCGCTGAACGACTCGGAGGCATGGATCCTATACGACGACGACGCCATCTACATGGGTGCGCTCATCCGAGACGCCACACCTGAGACGATCATGCGCAACATGAATCGTCGGGACGCTGTCGCCCTGGGGCAGTACGACTACTTCGAAGTGATGTTCGACCCGAACCTCGACGGCCGGACCGGATATCGATTTCGAGTCACGGCGGCCAACGTCCAGACGGATCGGTACCTCTACGACGACGCGAGAGAAGACGCGGCATGGAACGCCGTCTGGGAATCAGCCGTCCGAATCGTGCCGGAAGGATGGACCATCGAATTCCGAATCCCACTGTCACAGATGCGCTACGAGTCGGCGGACGGCCCGCAGACTTGGGGAATCAACTTCGGGCGGCGGCGCATATCGGATAACGAACTGACCCGCTTCGCGTTGGAATCCGCTCTCGTCACGGGACGGGTGAGCCAGTTCGGGCTCATCGAAGGGATCGATCTGGTCGGATCGCCGAGTCGCGCAGAGGCTCGGCCTTATGTGGTCTCGACCGCCCGCAGCGCCTCAGCGACTCCCGGGAACCCGTTCTTCGACGGGAGCGATATGTCCGCCCGCGCAGGCTTCGATCTCCGGTACGGGCTCGGAAGTGCGTTCACGCTGGACGCCGCCATCAACCCCGACTTCGGGCAGGTCGAGGCAGATCCAGCGGTCGTGAACCTCACCGCCTTCGAGACCTTCTTCCAAGAGCAGCGCCCGTTCTTCGTGGAAGACGCGCGTGTCTTCGACTTTCCGCTTTCTGGCAGCAACAAATCGGTCTTCTATACGAGGCGAATCGGCCGCGCGCCGCGTGGGGGAGCACCTTCGGGCGCCGACTTCACGGATGCTCCTGAGGCGAGCACCATCCTAGCCGCAACCAAGATCACGGGGCGGACGGCGAACGGACTCTCGGTGGGTGCGATGGCCGCGCTCACCGAACAGGAAGAAGGCTCGGCATTCTTCAGTGGAACGGGCGAGATCACCGAGTTCACCGTCGAGCCACGGGCGGGCTTCGGCATCGTGCGTATTGAGCAGGATCTCAACGGTGGCGGCAGCAACATCGGCGGCATATTCACAGCCCTAAAACGGAGCCTTCCCGGGGACGGGTCGTTCGACGACCTCACGAGTTCAAGCTTCAATGCGGGCGTCGACTTCGGACACCACTGGAGCAACCGCGGCTACTATGTCGGTGGCTTTCTCGCGAACACTCACGTACGGGGGGACGCCGAGGCCATCACCCGCATCCAGCGCGCGTCGAATCACTACCGGCAGCGTCCCGATCTCGCCTGGGCCGAGTTGGACTCCACCGCGACGCAACTCACGGGGGCGGAATGGCGCCTTCAAGCCGAGAAGCGTCGGGGCAGCTTGCGCTGGTCCGTCTGGGCCGCTCAGGTCACGCCGGACTTCGAGGTAAACGACATCGGCTTCAGCACGTCACCGGAACGCGTCGATGGCGGAGCGAGCCTGAGGTATCAGCAGATCGAGCCGACCAGCATCTTCCGAAAATACAACGTTCGACTGACGACATTCCACAACTTCAGTCATGAAGCGTTCAACGACGTGTGGTCCCTCGACTCGTGGGATCAAGCTCATACAGCTGGCACATTCTCCGCCAATGTAAACACGACGCTCAACAACTTCTGGACTGTGAACACGAGCGCGTCGTATACGCCGGACCGCATGAGCCGGACGTTGACGCGCGGCGGACCGATGATGATCGATCCCGCGGTGAGGAGCTTCACGGTGAGTGTCGGCAACGACAATCGGAGCTTCGTGTGGGTCCGGTCGAGCCTGAACCTGCAACGAGGGACCCGCGGCTCAGGTGCTAGCACGCGCGCAAGCCTTGGGCTCTCGGTGCAGCCTTCCGCCCGCCTCCGCCTGTCCTTCGATCCGAGGCTCACGTGGGCCGAGGAGGGCGTGCAATATGTCACCACCTCGGGAGCGCTCCCGTTCCCAACTACCTACGGCGATCGCTACCTGTTCGCAGACATCGAACGGCGGTCGCTCTCTGCGGTGACCCGGGCCAACTACACCTTCACACCGGACCTCACCTTCGAGTTCTACAGCCAGGCGCTGCTCTCGTCAGGGGACTACACGCGCTACAAGCAACTGGCGGCTCCAGAGACATACTCCTTCGACGCATTCGAAGAGGGCACGTACTCCGAGGCTGGGGGGACTCCGACTTGTTTGGGCGGACGCACCTGCGAGAACTCTGTCCACACACGGTTCATCGACTTCGACGGAAACGGAACCACGGATTCGTCATTTCAGGATCGTGACTTCAATGTCCGGTCCCTCCGCACCACGGCCGTGCTGCGTTGGGAATACCGTCCGGGCTCGACGATCTTCTTCGTCTGGCAGCGCCGTCAGGCGGGCAGTTCCAGCACCGGAGACTTCGATTTCGGTCGAGATCTAGGGGCGATGTTCGACGCGAATGCAGACGATCGTTTCATCATGAAGGTGAATCTCTGGCTGTCCAACTAGACGGTCGGACGACTTTGGCCTGAGGTCCCTCACAGCGACACCTGGCCGGAGGCAATCCGCCGTCTGGGCGATGCCACTCGACGGCAGTAGTGAGAGCAGGCACGCAGCAGCGACCCCACCGAGGAGAACGCTGAAACGTGTCTACCTAGTCATCTACCACCACTCTTTCTGTAGCTCAGCCAGCGCCTCGCTCCCCGGGCACAGGTCCCCGTATGGGATGTCTACCAGCGGCTTCTCCACCGTGCCTTCGAATTCATGCATGTCGTGTCCGGCTTCAGCCAGGTACAGCAGTCCTGTGGGCACCTGGCCCTTCGCCACGACACCGCCCAAGTACTCGATGACCGCCCGTCGGTCGGTCGGATCGTAGTCCTCAGAGACCTTACTTAGATGCACGGTACTTCCGTCGTGCAGCTTCACAGCGCGCGTGGTCCCCTTGTCGTATTTCGTCTTGATCTCACGCCGCAGCGGAACGAAGTCGGTCTCAATGACCTCCTGGCTGTGAACGCGTGTGTACGCGTAACTCTTCGTGGACCCGACATGGTCGTTGAACGTCACGCACGGCGAGATGACATCCACGAAGGCGAAGCCCTTGTGGGCGAACGCAGCCTTCAGAATGGGAATAAGCTGCTGCTTGTCGCCAGAGAACGAACGAGCCACGAAGGTCGCGCCCAGGGTGAGCGCCACATTCACGGGGTCGATGGGGCCTTGCTGGTTGACCTCACCCTTCTTCGACTTCGAACCGATGTCAGCAGACGCGGAGAATTGCCCCTTGGTCAGGCCGTACACGCCATTGTTCTCGAGCACATAGACCATGTCGACGTTCCGTCGCACCACGTGGCAGAACTGCCCCAGCCCGATCGACAAAGAATCTCCGTCTCCCGAAATCCCGACGTAGGTCAGGCCTTTGTTGGCGGCATTCGCGCCCGCAGCGATTGAGGGCATCCGGCCGTGGACCGAGTTGAAGCCATGGGCCTCGCTCAGGAAATACGTGGGCGTCTTAGACGAGCACCCGATGCCGGACAGCTTGGCCACCATGTGCGGTTCGAGCTCGAGCTCGAAGAACGTCTGAACGAGCGCAGCGGTCACGGAGTCGTGTCCGCAACCTGCGCACAACGTCGACATTGACCCTTCGTAATCGCGCATGCTGAGGCCGAGACTGTTGGTCTTCAGTCCAGGGTGTCGGGCACTCGGTTTGGTGATGTAACTCATGACCCCACCTCCGCTGTGATGCCTTCCATGTGCGGCATGATGCCCTCCAGGACGTGCCCCTTGCTCAGTGGTTGTCCACCGTAGTAGAGAATCGAGACGAGCTTCTCTTTGGCACACCCAGTCTCGAGCGTCAGGAGCGTCTTGAGTTGGGCGTCCCGGTTCTGCTCGATCACGAATACCGTCTCGTGGGCGTCCAAGAAGTCCTCAACGGTCTGGTTGAAGGGGAAGCCCTTCACGCGCAGGTAATCGACGTCGAGCCCGTGGGCGAGCATGTCATCCCGCGCCTCGAGAACCGACCAGTGGCAGCCCCCTACGGAGATGATCCCCACCGACGCTCCGCCTTCTACAGTGAAGACATCCGGCGCCGGCACAGCGTCGCCCGCCGACTCGACCTTCTTCCGGATCCGATCGACAACCTCTTGGTATGCTTCGTCGTCCTCGGTGTACTTGCCGTACTTGTCGTGCCCTGAGCCGCGCGTGAAATAGGCACCCTTAGGGTGGACACCAGGAAGAGTCCGGGAGGCGATGTGATCACCGTCCACGTCCAAATAACGATAGAACTGCTCTATCTCTTCCAATTCATCCGCGGAGAGTACTTTGCCGCGATCCGGCACGTAGGAATCATCCCATTCAAGCTTCGGGATCATCCAATCGTTCATGCCGATATCCAGGTCGCTCAGCACGAAGGTCGGCGTCTGGAATCGATCCGCAAGATCGAAAGCAGCCACAGCGAACTCGAAGCACTCCTTCGGATTCCCCGGGAAGAGCACGATGTGCTTCGTGTCCCCGTGGGAGGCATACGCACACAAGAGGATGTCCCCCTGTTGCGTGCGTGTCGGCATGCCCGTCGAAGGGCCTGTGCGCTGCACGTCGAAGAAGACACTCGGCACTTCAGCGTAGTAGGCGAGACCGATGAACTCACTCATGAGTGAGATGCCCGGCCCGCTCGTGGGAGTAAACGCACGAGCGCCCATCCACCCGGCCCCGATGACCATCCCGGCGGCCGCGAGTTCATCCTCTGCCTGGATGATGCAAAAGTTGTTCTTCCCTGTCTCCGGGTCCTTCCGCATGCGATTGCAATATTCTGTGAAGCCATCCATGAGCGACGTAGACGGCGTGATCGGGTACCAGGCTCCGACGGTGGCTCCCGCGTAGACACACCCCAAAGCCGCGGCGGCATTCCCAGTCACCATCACACAGTCTTTGGTCTCATCCATGGACTCGAGCTGTATGGGGAGAGGACAATCAAAGTGCTCCTCTGCATACTCGTAGCCCATCTTGATAGCCGTGAAGTTCGCGTCCATCAGATGCTGCTTCGCGGAGAACTTCTCCTCTAGCATCCCCTTCACGATGTCCAGGTCGATCCTGAGGAGCGCAGCAAGGGCACCCACATAAGTGATGTTCTTCATTAAGATGCGCGTACGGGACCCCTCGAACTTCTCGACGCACATGCCCGCGAGCGGTACACCCAAGAAGGTGACGTCGTCTCGCAGCATATCAGCCGGTAATTCCTTTGTGCTGTCGTACAGAATCCACCCGCCAGACTGCACCTCGGCGATGTCCCGCTCGTAACTCTGCGGGTTCATGGCGACCATGAGTTGGAAATCGGGGCTCCGAGCCGTATACCCATCCTTGTTGACCCGGATCTCATACCACGTGGGGAGACCCTGGATGTTCGACGGGAAAACATTCTTCCCGGACACAGGGATGCCCATGCGAAACAGCGCCTGCAAAAGCAGGCCGTTCGCACTCGCGGATCCGGTTCCGTTGACCGTCGCGATTTTGAATGCGAAGTCGTTTACGCCGGAGCTACTGTCGTAGACCACGTATCGTGTCCCGCATAAGGATTGATGAGATCGAATTCGAGCATGTCCCACGCGGCGGTTGGGCAACGCTCAGCGCACAACCCGCAGTGCACGCACAGGTCTTCGTCCTTCGCCATTATACGCCCGGTCTGAGGCAGATCGTCTGAGACGTACAACGCCTGGTCGAGGTTCTCCGCCGGAGCCATGAGTCGAAGACGTATCTCCGCCTCCTCTCCATTTTCCGTCATCGTCAGACAACTGACCGGACAGATGTCGATGCACGCGTCACACTCGATGCACAGCTTCGCCGTGAAGTCGGTCTGGATATCACAATTTAGACAGCGTTGGACTTCTCGGGCAGTCTTCGGAATGTCGAAGCCGAGTTCGGCTTCGACATGCATATCCGTGAGACGTTTCTCAAGATCCTCATAGCGCATCTCGGTGCGTTCGGCCGGGTTGTAGTCGTTTGAGTAGCGCCACTCGTGGAGTCCCATCTTCGTCGACACCAGGTTCATGCCGTAGGGCGGTCGGTCGGTGACGGACTGGCCCTGGCAGTGCTGGTGCATAGAGATGGCGGCTTGATGCCCGTGCTCGACGGCCCAGATGATGTTCTCAGGGCCCCACGCGGCATCGCCACCCACGAACACACCCTCGCGGGTCGTCATGAACGTGGCTCGGTCTACGATCGGCATGTCCCACTCGCCGAACTCGATACCGATATCGCGCTCGACCCACGGAAACGCGTTGTCCTGCCCGATGGCGAGAATGACATCGTCCGCCTCGATGAACTTCTCGCCCATCTTGGTGCTGACCAGTCGACCCTTCTCGTTCTCTGCCCATTCAACGAGATCGAACATCATGCCTTTCAGCTTGCCGTCCTCGACAACGAAGCTGGAAGGAGAGTGGTTCACGAGGATCTCAACCTTCTCCTCCTCCGCGTCCTCCAGTTCCCAGGGCGAAGCCTTGAAATAGGGGCGGGACTTTCTGGCCATGACCTTCACGTCTTTGCCCCCAACACGAAGTGAACTACGGCAGCAGTCCATGGCCGTGTTGCCGACCCCGATCACAAGAACCTTCTCGCCAATCGAGTCGATGTGCTCGAAGTGGAGTGATTCGAGCCACTCGATCCCGATATGAATGTTGGCGTCTGCTTCTTCCCGGCCCGGTATGCTCAGTTCTTTGCCTTTCGGGGCGCCGGTACCAACGAAGACCGCATCGAATTCATTCTTGTCCAGGAGATCCTTGAGACTCTCAATGCGATGCTCGTAGTGGATCTCTGCACCCATATCGAGGACGTAGTTGATCTCTTCCTCTAGCACCTTCACCGGCAGTCGGAACGACGGGATGTTCGTACGCATGAGCCCGCCAGCCTTGGGCAATCCCTCGTAGATCACGACCTCGTATCCATGCGGGAGGAGATCGTTGGCTACCGTTAGGGAAGCGGGGCCCGCCCCGATCAGCGCAACGCGCTTACCATTTTTTTGGGCGGGAGCCGTCGGTATCAGGTGCTTTACTTCGTCGCGCAGATCAGCCGCGACTCGCTTCAGCCGACAGATCGCAACGGGCTCATCTTCAACGCGTACTCGTCTACAGGCCGGCTCGCAGGGTCGGTCACACGTACGTCCCAGGATGCCCGGGAAGACGTTTGACTCGCGGTTGAGCATGTACGACTCGGTGTACTTGCCGTCCGCAATGAGCCTGATGTACTCCGGCACATTAGTGTGCGCGGGACACGCCCACTGACAATCCACGACCCGGTGGTAGTATTGCGGATCCTGGGTATTGGTGGGTTCCATGCAGACTCCCTTTCTGGATGTTCGCGCTGACCGGGCGACGCTTTGTCACCGGACCGGAGGCGGGGCCGATCCGAGCGACTTCACGGTGCGCTCTCGGCACAATGCTCATGGACCCACCTGCTGGCAAGAAGGTGCGGGTAGCCTAGGCTTGTTCCATCACCGCCCGAGTTGGCTGCACACACGGTGTTCTCCAAGAGTTCCATGTACGACAGCGACTCGTTCGCAGCATACACGTTGCAGCAATAGTAACGCGTGTTTCCATAATGGCGGGTCTTTCCCCCAGGATTCTCCGCCGCGAGACCGCCAATAAACATCCCGCGAATATCACCATACATGTAGTCGGGACAGAACCTGCGAGAACCATTCCCTCCCAATCGAGGATGCGAGCTCAGAGCGCCGGGTCATCTCAGATTCCGTAGCGCGATGTTCACAGACCACCCGAAAGTGATGGCTGCCACACCCCCGGTCACCGCCCTCTTGGAGGCATTGGCCCCGATTCTCACGACATCGCCGCCGACAACTTCGGGGTCGTTGAACCAGAGGTCGTAGCTGGCCTCAGCCTCCTCACGTTCTTGAAAGCCAGCGCTCACGTGAGCTATCGGTTCGTGTACGGCGTGGAAGACCTCCCGCAGGTCACGGGAGGGTAGCTACGCGGCGTGGCCGCGTCTGTATCGTTCTCGGCAAGTCCCCTCTAGACGCCGGAGCGTCAGGAAAGGCGACTGGCCAGAACCGACAGTTCCCGAGCGGCGACCGAAACCGCGGCCAGTCCAGGCGACTCCTCCGATTTGAGTTCGTCAGCGATACTCCTGAAGCGCTGGACGTCCCTGGAGCGGCGCTGGATCAGCTCCTGCGTCGAATCGGGCGTGTCGTTGCCCGAACTGACGATTGCTATCACCAGGGCGCGGTGGGCGCGTGACAGGTCTTCCGACAGCACCTGAGCCGCTCGCTGCTCCCACTGGTCGTCTCCCGCCACCGCGAACGTGCTCCGTCGAAGCCACGGGATATCGAAAGCCTCAGATACTTCGTAATACACGCGGCCCGTCGTGAGCGTCTCCGACTGCATTGCTCGGCAGATATCCAGAATCTCCAAGAGTTGATCCAAGAATCGGAGCGTCATGAGCCGCTGCGAGAAGGCCTCGTCGGCGCCGACCTCGCGAATCTCCCCAACACGTGCTTCGAACAGGGTGCGGTCCTCGCCAGCGACAACGTCCCTGAAAGAATCTCGCAGGGTCGCGAGGCCCTCCAGATTCTGATCGACGACCTCGGCCGGCGACACATCAGAATCCACGTTGGCGAGCATCCATCGGGTCGTCCGTTCGAGCACACGGGCCAGACCGAGGAGCCAACGGTACGTCACTCGGGAATTAGTGGCGGTCTGCTGCTTGGCCATCTCCGCAAGAAGCGCCCTGTGGTCCGCGAGACGCGAAGCCACCAACCATGCTCTGGCTACCTGCACCGACGTGCGACCCGTATCTCGCATCAATCGATTCACGAAGGTCGCACCCATCAGGTCGACCAAGTCGTTCGTGAACTGGCTGGCAATGATCTCCCGGCGTAGACGATGCGACTCGAGCTTGTCGTGTCCCGCCGCAATAGTCGCTGCCGGCGGGAAGTACCCGAGGAGATAACTCTCGGTGACCGGATCATCCGCCAATCCGCTCCGCAACAGATCGCTCATCAGTGACATCTTCGTGTACGCGAGCAAAACACAGAGTTCAGGACGGACCAACGCCTGGCCGCGTTCCCGCCGCTCCTGGAGCACGTCGACGGTGGGGAGGAACTCCGACTGTCGGTCCAGTGAGCCGCTTTTTTCAAGCGAGAACATGAGATCCCGGAAGTCGTCGCCGGCTTCCGCAGCACGGAGTGCATCGAGAGAAATCCCCAGACTCTGAGTCCGGTTGTTCGTGAGCACTAGATCTGCAACGGCCTCAGTCAGTTCCTCAAGCAGGACGTTCCGTACGTCCGCAGACATCTTCCCATCCGCGACCGCAGGCGCCAACAAGATCTTGAGGTTGACCTCGTGATCCGACATGTCGACGCCGCCCGAGTTGTCGAGAGCATCTGTATTGATGCGCCCGCCTCGAAGCGCGAACGCAATGCGCGCTGCCTGTGTCAGGCCGAGGTTGCCGCCCTCACCCACGACCTCGCACCGCAGGTCCACCGAGTCGATACGAACTGCGTCGTTCGAAGGATCACCTGCGTCCACGTGCGTTTCCGAGACGGACTTAACGTATGTCCCGATACCGCCGTTCCACAGCAATTCGACCGGTGCCTGGAGCACAGCTCGGATCAGCGACTCACCGTCCATCGCTTCCGTGCTTTCCGCGGAAAGTCCAAGCGCCTCAAGCGCTTGTGGCGTGAGTTCAACCTCCTTGGAGCCACGGGGCACAATCATGCCGCCCTCACTCAGGAGGGATTCATCATAGTCCTCCCAGCTTGAGCGACCCATTTCATAGACGCGCTTTCTTTCGGCAAAGGTCGACACAGGATCCGGGTCCGGGTCGATAAAGATGTGCCGATGGTCGAACGCAGCGACGAGACGGATTTGCTCCGAGAGGAGCATTCCATTCCCGAAGACATCTCCGCTCATGTCGCCAATCCCCACCACCGTGAACGGTTCAGACTGAATGTCTTTGCCACCTTCGCGGAAGTGGCGCCTCACGCATTCCCAGCCGCCACGCGCGGTGATGCCGACCACCTTATGGTCATATCCGTTCGATCCACCGGAAGCATAGGCGTCATCGAGCCAGAAATCGTACTCGGCTGAGATGGCGTTCGCGACGTCCGAGAAGGTCGCAGTCCCTTTGTCCGCGGCAACGACGAGGTACGGATCGGACGGGTCGTACGCGACGATGCCCTCGGGGGCCACTGGCTTCCCGTCGACCAAATTGTCCGTCAGATCGAGCAGTCCGCGCTGGAGCGTACGGTACTGATCTCGGCCCTCATCAAAGCGCTCTTCCGGGTCCACCGGGACCACACGCGTCACGAAGCCACCCTTTGAGCCGCCTGGCACAATGACGGCGTTCTTCACCATCTGGGTCTTCACCAACCCGAGGACCTCGGTGCGGAAATCGTCCGGCCGGTCGCTCCAACGGATCCCACCACGGGCAACCGTCGCGCCCCGGAGGTGCACTCCCTCCATGCGAGCAGAGTGGACCCACACCTCGAAGACGAGGCGTGTCTTACTAAGGAACTCTAAATCCCGACAAGAGAACTTGTAGGAGATGTACGGCACACCACCGGACCGGAACGTCGGGGCCTCTCCACCGTGGCGGAAGTAGTTCGTTCTCAAAGTCGCTGTGATGAGCTCTTCGAGGCGCCGGAGGGCTCGATCGTCAGCAAGCGCTGCTACGCTCCTGAGCGATCCGTGGAAGGCCGTCCGAATGTCGTCGACAGCGGAAAGACGGTCCGCCTTCGAGGCTTCCAACTCGGGATCGAACTTCGTCGCATAGAGTTCGAATAATTCGCGCGCGATTCCGGGGTACTGCACCAAGGCAGACTGAAGCGAGTTACGACTGGGGACCGCTCCAATCTGGAAGGCATATTCGGCATATCCACGCAACACATCGACTTCTCTCCAACGCAGACCCGCACTGACGACAAGAGAATTGAGTGGGTCACTCAGTGCCTCACCCGACCGCACCGCCAACACCGTCTCGGACAGGATCTCTCCGCGATGGTCCACGTCGAGAAGTCGCTTCTCACCGTCCTGTACCGCGAACACGTAGACGGTCGCACGCCCCACGTCGCCGTCCAGATCGAAGGGCTTCACCGCCAATACCCTTAAGCCGGCGTCCTCCAAGATGGGCATGAAGTCCGACAGGATAAGTCGCTCTTCCCGCAGATAAACCTTGAGTTCAGTCGCGTCTTCAGCGCCCGCAACCGGGACATCGTCCCCTTGGTTGGCGAAAGCGATCGAGATCCGCTTCCCCTTAGCAGCCATGTCCTCAAGCTCGAGGATATCCCCCACGGCGATCTCGGAATCAGTGGCCGCCTGGTACTCGGCTGAGAATGCGCTGCCATATAGGGTCGCGAATCGGCGGGCATCGTCGGCGGACTCGAGCACGGCCTCCAGGCCGTCTTCGATGCGATCTGTCCACGTACGAATGATGCGGGCCACACGCGCCTCAAGCACGGTCGGCTCGAGCCCTTCCAATTGGTCCGCGGTGGCCCCGATGTAGAAGTGCAGCCGAGCCTGGTCACCCTCCCCGAGAGCGAGATGATAATTGAGGACTTCTTCACCGAAGAGATCTACCAGGGACATTTCGATAGACTTCCGTACGTCGCCGGAAAAACGGTCTTTGGGCAAGATGACCATGACCGCGACCCCACGCCGAAGCGGGTCGCCGCGAAGTTTCACACGTACACCCGACGTGTGATACGCCGTCAGGACCGTCCGAATGTCATCCCCGATCTCCTCGGCCGAAGTCAGGAACAACTCCTCTTTCGGCAGAGAGTTGAAGATCGTGAAGATCTCTTTGTAGTCGTGGGATCCTTCGGCCGCGCCCGCGTGCTCGATGATCTGGCCGAGCTTCTCCCGCAGGATCGGGATGTTCTCTGCATCCTCCGAATACGCCCGCGACGTGAACAAGCCAACGAAGCGGTGCTCACCAACGACCGCCCCGTCCGCACCTAGCTTCTTCAGCCCGATGGAGTCCATGCGCACACGGCGGTGCACGGTGGACTCGGCTTTGGTCTTACTGATGATCAGCACAGGGCCGCGCTCAGCGAGATCCTGCATCTCCTGCGGTAGTTCGGTCACCGGAACCGGCTTGGCGAAACGTGACCGACCCTCATCGCGCAAGATACCGAGGCCGGAGGCCGGCTCGACTGCCACGCTGCGATCACCGCCGACGTCGACCATGTCGTAGCCCCGGTAGCCGAGGAACACGAAGCCGCCGTCCCGAAGCCAGCGCATGAAGTCTTCGATTTCCGCGAGCTCTGTACCGCGACTCGGCAGGGCTTTCCGGTTCTCGGCGAGTTCGGCGACGACCGCGTTTACCGAATCGATCATCGGCGCGAAATCATCCGTCGCGCGAACGACGTCCTGCAGCCTCGAAGCCACACCCTCGCGAATCGCCTCCAGCCTCTCGGGATCGGTTACGCGGGTGACCTCACAGTGGACCAAGGACTCCCGGCTTCCTTCAAGCCCAGGCTTCTTCGCGGACACAAACCGCTTGTCAGCATCTCGTTCGACATCGAACTGCGGATAGACGATGGAGGAGATCGAGAGCCCTTCGGCGTGCAAATATTCCCGAATCGTGTCGACGATGAACGGGCGTTCGCTGACGTTCGACCGGAGCACCGTAACCGGGGCTTCCCAACCCTCGACGGCCTGGCTCGGGTTGGTGACCGAAACATCGACGCGGTCCCCGATCGAAGCCGCCATGAAGCTGAGGGCGCCGAGAGCCATTCGTGCTAGGCTGTCAGGATCGCGCTCGCTCAGGAGCTCGGGTGGGGCCTTCGACAGGAGGGTCTCCGCAAATCCGACGGCCGGACCTGAGTCGTCCAAGATCTGTGAAAGACGGTCGCAGACTTCAGAAATTTTGGGAGATTCGGTGCGGCCTGGGCGGGCCGATTCCGTAGTGTCGCTCATCAGGACTAGGCAGTGCAGCGGGGCACGTGGCGGAGCGGGAACGTTACAGGGTCAAGGATACCTGCGAAGGCAGGGGGTGGGAACCCAAAAAAAGCCTATTTCCCAGAAGTTCACGGAGAGAAGGAGCACACCCTACCACTCCGATTCGGGACTGCCACCACCACTCTCCGCACACCGAGTTCGGCCAGGTGACTGCAAACCTCCTCGGACGGATACTCCCCACACTCCCCTGCGAGATCCCCCGCGCCACGAGTCTCAGCATATATAGCGGAGCAGATACCCGTGAGAGCGCCCACGAAGGCGACACATGCAACAGCGGCTCCCATAGTCGACCACCCAGAATAACCCCGTATGACAGAGGCGAGCCCGGCCCCAAAGACGACTAGGAGTCCGGGACGCACATTTCCACCGATGGCCATCATCGGCCCGCCCAGGAGCAGCCCCATGAGGAACATCGTGTCAGAGCGCGCCTTCTGAGCCTTGATCGCGACTCGGCCCTCTTCGGCCATAGTACTTGTGGCCGCAGAACGTGCAGTTGCCGAAGGCCGGAGCTTGGGGGAGCGTCGCCGTCATGTGCCCTTCATAGCAACGCAACGACCCCATTTGCGAATTCCATGAGGCTTCAACTTCCTCTAGTTTTCCCCATGCGTTTCGTCCACGTCGCCGACGTCCACCTAGACACGTCGTTCTCAGGCCGCTCACCGGCAGTCCGACGTCGATTGCGCGAAGCGTCGAGAGATGCGTTCCGCCGAGCTGTCGACCTCGCAATTCGTGAAGACGTCCACGCTCTTCTGATCGCAGGAGACCTCTTCGACGGCGATCGTCTTTCGTTCGAGACTGAGCGCTTCCTGCTCGACCAGGTCCACCGGCTCGAGACACACCACATCACTGTGGTCTACGCCACCGGCAATCACGACCCTGGCTCACAAGCAACTGGGCCGCGACAACTCGACTGGCCGTCGAACGTCCACGTCGCCTTCGATGACACGCCCAAGCGCATTCGTATCGACGGGAGCGACGGCCTTCCCGTCGGATACGTGACCGCCATAGGCCATGAAACAGACCGCGAAACACGGGACCTGTCACGACTCATGCCGAGACCTGACGGCGAGCTCCCCGAGGTCGCCTTGTTGCACACCCAGGTACACTCGACTCCTGGAGCCGAGGATCACCACGCCTATGCGCCGTCCGAACTCTCCTATTTGATTCGGGCCGGTTACGACTATTGGGCGCTAGGGCACGTACACATCCGACAGGAATTGTCCCTTGATCCACCCATCGTGTACGCCGGGAGCCTCATTGGGCGCAGGCACACTGACACCGGTGCGCGGGGGGCGCTGCTTGTCGACGTGGGAGATCGAGACGCCGCTGCGCTGTCTTTCCGGCCGGTAGCACCGGTCCGATGGGACACGATCTCGGTCGATCATCTTGAAGATGCCACCTCCCTGGACCGTCTCGAGCGGCTCGTCGAAAGTGCGTGGCGTTCGGCACGGGACGAAGAGGCCAACGGGACCGCGGTCGAGTGGATGGTCCGGGTGCAGCTCGTGGGGCCGTGCCCATTGTGGCGAGACCTGTCTGCTCAGGAGAACGTTCGGATCCTCGAACACGAGCTGACGGACATGTTGGGTGTTCTCGACGTTTCGGTGATCGCGGATCGGGTCCACCCACTCGTTCCAGTGGAAGAGCATCGGGTTCGGGGAGACGTCCTGGGGGCGAGCTTACGCCTGGCCGAGGCTATCAGGCGCGGGGAGACGCGGCTGGACGGACTCGACCCCGCTGCACTAGCGGGTGTGGCCGGAGATGACCCGGCCTTGGTCGATGCCTATGTACGAGAGCTGCTCACGGATACGGACGGAGAGCTGGCATCCCGGCTCTTGGGTTCGGAAGCGGACCGTTCGTGAAGATCGAACGGATACGCATCGACGCCTTTGGCCGCTTTTCGGATTTCGATTCTGGGGCGGAGCCTCTCCAGGGCCTCAACGTCGTCCTGGGCCCCAACGAGGCCGGGAAGTCGACCCTCTTCCACTTCCTGACCACCATGATGTACGGGTTCCAGCCGGCGTCACGCGAGGCCAACCCCTACTCCCCATGGGATGGTCTGGATGCAAGCGGTAGTCTCCGCATCAGCCTAGAGAGCAGCGGCTGCGCAGATATTGAGCGCCAACTTCGTTCACAGCCGTCCGGAAAGATGACATTCGAGGGTACGACCGAAGAACTCCGCAATCGCGCGCTTCCTTGGGTGGAAGCCGTGCCTCGGTCCGTCTTCAGCCAGGTCTTCGCGGTCACACTTGGAGATTTGGCGGGCTTGGACGCCGAGACCTGGGCGGGCATCCAGGACCGTCTGCTGGGTGCGATGGGGGCGAGCGATATTCTTCCCGCACGCACCGTCGCTGGAGAGCTAGAGCAGGAGGCCGGCGCGATTTGGCGCCCGCACCGACGAGGAAACCAACGGGTGCGGGATCTCCAGGAAGAGATCGGAAAACTCCGAGTACGGCGCCGCGACGCGGCAGATCGCGACCGTGACGTCCGTCACCTCGTCGGTGACTTGGAGAGCAGTCGTGGTCGCCTTACTGAGGCGAAAGAGGAGCGCGAACGACAGCGGGTGGCTCTTGAACGAGTCGAGATCCTCACGCCGATTCGAGCGCGCCTGGTCAGGATCGACGAATTGCGTGCGGCGGCTGGGCCGATCGCGAGCGTGGAAGGGCTGCCGACATCGCCGGAAGACGAAGTCGCTTCAATGGACCGCGAGCTCGCTCGGCTGAATGAACAGCTCGAAGCCCTCCTCGCGGACTCGCCTTCTCTTCGCGACACCGACACTCCAGACGACGACAAATCCCGTCGGGTACTTTCACGCGCTGAAGAGATCAGGGCGCTCGGGGCGAGGGGCGCTGGGAGCCTTACAGACCGAGCACGCTCGGCATCGCTCGAACTGGATTTGCTCGAGACCGAAAGACAACTCGATCAGCATGCCGCAACGGTTCTCGAGGGACCATGGCGACAACTTCCAAGAGGGGCACTCGCATCCCTTCCCATGGAGGACTTCAGACAAGCGGTCGGGGATCTACGGTCTGCCCGAGACAATCGGAGGATTCTAGAGGCCTCGGCCGGGCACTCCTCCGGTCCCACACCACCAGGACCGTCGGGCCGGCTCCCGGTGGGCGCAGCAGTGCTCGGGGGCACCGGACTCATCGCCGGCTCCTTCCTGGACCTACCCGCGCTTGTGGCCGTCGGCGGCGGCGGGGTGGCACTCGCGGCCACACTATGGTTCCAGGGACGCCAGAAGACGGCAGAGAACGCCAATCCTGACGAAGCTGTGGAACGCGCTGTCGCGAACGAACGATCTGCAGGCGACCGAGCACGTGGCCTGATGCAGGAACTGCCTATCAGACCCGATCTTCTCGGCCAACCCGACGAGCTGCTGGTGGCGGGCCTGGACAAATTGCAGGGCCTGGTGCGCGATCACGAACGGCGCACCTCCGAACTCCGTGACACCACCAACCGTATACAGGCGCTCGAAACGGAAGCCCAGGCACTCGCAGCCAGCCTCGGGTTCGATTCGACGCTGACCTTGGATGTCTTACTGCAACTCTTCGAGAGCGAGGTCCGCAGGGCGGAGCGAGCTACCGAAGTCGCTTCCCAATCCGAACGCGAACTGGCTCGCCTAGGACGCGACCGCGGGCGTATGGAGGCGGACATTCAGGCGCTCGCGCTCCGTCGGGCGACGCTGGTCGGACGGCTTGCCGAGCTCGGCAAGGGTGACTTGAGACGAGGCTTTCAGGACGCCGAGGCAGCCCTGCAAGGACATCAGCGCGCGGACCAATTGGAGGCGGAACTCGAATCCGCTCACCCCGACTTGAACGCGATCAGGGACCGAATCATCGCGGCAGAATCGTCCAGCGAATCATGGACCGTTACAGACGACGATCTCGCTCGACGCAGAGTTGCGCTCCAACGTCTTGGGGATGAGATCGAGGATACAGCCGCCCGGGCCGAAGCGCTGGATCGGGATCTTGTCCACTCCCGCGGCCAAGAGACGGTAGACACCGTCGATGGTGAGATTGCGACACTCACCGACGAAGAGACCCGCCAAGTACGGGAACGCGATCGCAAATGGATTCTCGCGCAACTACTCCGAGAGGCGGACCGGAGCTTTCGTGAGGAACACCAGCCCGACCTCATTCGCCGTGCTGGCAAATATCTCAGCCACCTGACCGGAGGCCGGTATGACCGGATCTTGGTGGATGAAACAAGCACCGGGGACATCTTCCGAGTCACGGGGCCCGACCTACAGCAGCCCATGCCACTCACCCCGCCCATCTCCACAGGCACACTTGAGCAGGCATACCTCTCACTGCGGCTCGCCATCGTGGATCACCTGGACAAGGGTGGCGAACGACTCCCGTTGTTCATGGATGAGGCCTTCGTCAATTGGGACCCCGATCGACGTGACCGTGGCATGGCAGTCCTCACGAGCGTCTCTCGTACACGACAGGTTTTCGTCTTCACGTGTCACCCCAACGTCGCGTCTGCGCTCGGAAGCGCGGGGGCTCGTGTTATCGAGCTCGATCGCGACTCGTGAACGGGTTCGAACTCCCCCTCCACGTAGAAACCCACGGGCCTGACCCCGCAGCTGACATCGAAGCCGTCGTGTTGATTCACGGCTACGGTGGCTCTGCCTACAGTTGGCGATACTGGGTGCCCCACCTCGCGCGGCGAGCCCACGTCGTCCTCGTCGACCTGAAGGGATTCGGCTCCGCGCCAAAACCCGACGACGGTCAATACAGCCCTGAAGACCAGGCTGAGTTGGTGTACCGCATGATCGTTCAGCGGGACTTGAAGCGCGTGACCCTGATGGGTCATTCGCTCGGTGGAGGAGTAGCGCTCCTGACCGCGCTGCGCTTACTGGACGGAGAAAACGATCGCCTTGCTCGGATGGTACTCGTCGCCGCAGCTGCCTATCCGCAACGCCTCCCGCCCTTCGTGACTCTCGCGCGTTACAAGCGGACGTGTCTCGCGGTCTTCCGGTTGCTGGGACCCACGCGGGTCATTCGCTGGGTGTTGCGATCGATCGTATTCGACGCGGATTCGATTACGGAGAGCCAGGTACAGGCCTACGCCGAGCCTCTCTACGAGGCGGATGCCCGTCGCGCGCTTATCGACGTGGCACTCCGAATCGTCCCGGAATCGATCGACGACATCATCCCGCGGTTCCGCGAGATCAAGGTGCCGGTCCTGCTATTATGGGGTGCGCATGACCGAGTGGTCCCCGTTTCCGTGGGGGAACGCCTCAAGGCCGAGCTCACCGATTCGAGGCTCCACATCTTCGGTTCCTGCGGACACCTCCCCCCCGAAGAGCTCCCGCAAGACACGTGGGAGCGTACGGAGGCGTTCATGTGGGGACTCGACGATGAAAGCTCCTGAGAGGACCAGACAGTTGCATAGAGTCAGCAGACATGGGATCGTCCGAGTGCCTCCGCCTTCACCGCTACCGTCGTGTAAATGATGAGCGCCCCCATACCGGAACGCCGCCCAGACACGCCTAGGATTCTTCTGGTCGCGGGACAGTGGAACTTGCCTTGCTCGCCACCTTGGGATGGTGGGACGAAGCCACGTTCCCGTGGATGGGCCTCGTCTTGTTCGGAGGTGCTTTCCTCGCCTACGCCGGCGTCAGCAAATTCGAAGGTGTCATGGTGAACCCCGAGCCTGCCTGGGCTCAATTGCTGCTGTGGACCCCATTCCTGATCCTGCTCACGCTAGACGCGGCGCGGTTGTGGCAGGAACGCGTGCCGCCACCTAAACCGCGGTCCAACCCCGCCTAAGAAAACCGCGCGCCTCGATCTCGCCGTTCCGCGCGGCCGCTCCAATGTGCTCCGCGGCCCGGAAAGCGAGCGCCTGGATCGTCATGGTCGGCTGGCCCCAACCCGATGTCACGAGGCTACTGCCGTCGCCAAGAAACAGGTTCGGCACATCGTGCGCGCGATGGTACCGATCCACCACGGACGTAGACACATCGTTGCCCATTCGGGCGGTACCGAGCAGATGAGCAGCGATTGTGGACGGTGCCACCGGCACCTTCGTGCCCTTCTCGGCCGCCGCGGCTTCGAGGAGCGGGATACGATCTTGAATTCGCTCAGGTCGAGTCACTCATAGCCGGGGAGGGTCGACCTGACATGACCGGCCTAGATCGCGTCCGACAGGGACGTAAACGTGAAGTCCCGCACCTTGAGCGGCGGCACCACAACCGAGTTGGTCAGCCCCGACGACTCGCCAGACGAGATCCGAACCGGCTCACCCATCATCTCGATGTTGTTGAGCATGAAGATCGGGGACTCATTCCAACGGAAGTTCTTTACCGGATGACTGATTTCGCCGTTCTCGATGAGGAACGTCCCGTCGCGGGTCAGGCCCGTGTAGAGGATCGTCCTGGGGTCGACACCGCGGATGTACCAGAAGCGTGTGAGAAGCAGTCCGCGTTCGGTCGAGCGGATCATTTCGTCCACCGAGGAATTGCCACCGGCCATGTACCAGCCCGAGGGGAAGCCCGTGGGCTGCACACCCTGCCGGTCCGCCCAGTACCGAGAGTAGTTGAGGTTCTGGAGCTTGCCGTCTTCGATCCAACTCATGGGTTTGTTAGGCAGGCCCTGGCCGTCGAACGGAGTCGACAGGATCCGAGAGTCCATAGGATCCGAATGGATGTTCACCCGGCTGTCCACGAACTGTTCACCGAGCTTCGTGCCACCGCCCGCCTTGCTGAAGAAGGACCGTCCTTCGTCCGCGTTCCGGGCGCTCGTCTGGTTCATCATCAGGTTGACCATGTTGCCTACCGTGGTCGGCTCCATGACGACCGTCCACCGGCCCGGCTCCACCGCTCGCGGCTGACGCGAACGCATCGCCTTCTCGACCGCGACCGCACCCAAGGCGCGTGTATCGAGATCGTCGAAGTCGTGGGCACTCGTTCCTGCCCAACCAGAGCCCGTCCCGTCAGGCGTACGAACCGTCGTCGTGAAGTTCACCCGCGTGTTCGTACCGTATGCGAAGAGTCCGTTGCTCGTAGCGACCGCCGTGCTTGCCGCCTGATGAATCAAGAAGCCAGTCGAGATCAGATCCCGAGCAGCGGCCTGCTCCGTGACTGCGGTAATCGCCTGCGCACGGCGCTCCGGAGCGAGTTCCCCCGTCGATTCGAAGTAGGGTGACGAGTCAGGGTACGTCTGCTGGCTGAGCTCACCCATGTATTCTTCGTTCTCTGGAACGAGGCGAGCCAGCGCTTCACTCGTTTCCACGACCCGGCGCAGTGCGTCGTCGGTAAAGATGTTCGTAGTAGCAGAAGCGACCTTGGTGCCGAGCGCGCTCGAAATCGACAGCGTCGCGTTCGTCGCATCACCGGAGGTGCTCATCTGGTTCTGTGCGAAGCGCGTGTTGCCGGTGTCCGAGCTGCTCAGGTTCACCCGTGCCTCGTCGGCCTCGGAGAACGAAAGCGCTCTCTCGGTGATCCGCTGAGCCTCTTCGCGTGAAATGAAGTTCGCCATGGGTCAAGCCCTCCGGCCGGTGTTGATGATCGTGATGTCACGGTGCCGCGTCGTCGGGCAACCGTGTGAAATCGAGTTCGACTGGGCTGGCTGGCCTTTCGCGTCGCCGAAGGCGCCCGCCATGAGATACGTGCTCTCGCCACCAATCAGGTCCATCGCGTTCCAGAATTCTGGTGTGCGGATCTGATACGCGACGTCCTTCAGCATACCCGTGATCTCGCCGTTCTTGATCTCGTAGTACGTCTGGCCGCCGAACTGGGCGTTGTAGCGCTGCTGGTCGATGGAGAACGAACCGCTGCCGTCAATGAGAATGCCGTTCTCGACGCCGTCGATGAGCTCTTCTTCGGAGACGTCACGTTCCGGATGCGGCATCAGGTTCACATTCGGCATGCGCTGGAACTGGGTCACTGCCCACGACTGACCGTACGAGTTTCCGTGGGACCGCATGGGCTTGCCCTGCGATGCATACCAGTCAGAGAGCCACGGAGCCTGCTCCCGTGTGGTCTGCAGGTCGTTCAGGATTCCATCCTTGACGATCAGGTATTCCTCGGGCTTCACGCCTTCGTCGTCCCAACCCACCGTGGACAGTGCCCCGGGTGTGCTGCGCTCACCCTGGATGTTCATGATGTCCGGGCCATATCGGAACGAACCCAGGAAGTCTTCTGGGTTGGAGATGAACGACGTGCCCGCGTAGTTCGCTTCGAAGCCCATGATGCGATCCAACTCGGTCGGGTGCGCAATCGCTTCGTGGATGGTCAACCACAGGTGCGACGGCCGCAGCACGAGGTCGTACCGACCCGGCTGAACCGGCGTGGCAGACAGCTTCTGTACCGCGTCCTCAGCCCAGCGCGGCGCGTTTCCCACGAGGTCTGAGGCGAGGATATGCTCGTAGCCCACACCCTTGGGCATCACGTCCGTGCTGCTGCGGGACTGGAAGTCCGACCGGTCCGCTGAGACTGCCGTGGTGTTCACACCACCCGCAGCCTTGTAGATGGTCTGATCGGTAATCACACCTTCAGTCGATGCGAAGAACTTCTCTTCGCGCAGGAACGACATGTTCGAGCTGGCGAAGGCGATGCCTGAAACAGACATCGCGGCCTGATTGGCTTCGAGCAGTAGCGCAACTTTGTCTTCGATGGGGATGTCGAACGGCTCGATCTCGACCGGACTGCGCCACTCACCGCGGCCCGTCCAGTCCAGCGGAGCGAGTTCAACCGGACGGCGCTGCGCCGCACGGTTCGCTCGAGCCTGAGCGACGGCGACCTGGGCGACTCGAGCCACCTCATCCGTGCTGACGTCTCGGGAAGCGGCGAAGCCCCACGTCCCGTCCACGAGCACACGGATACCAAAGCCTGACGTCTCAGAGTCCCTGACGCCGGTCACGATGGCCTCGCGCGTACTCATGCGTTGGGTGCGATTGGTAGAGATGCGGATGTCGGCATAGTCGGCCCCAGCCATCTGCGCTGCATTGAGCGCGGCCATGGCCATGGCTTCACGATCCTGCGCGATGCCTGCCCCGAACGTCGACGTCGACAGCACGCCGTGCTTGAGATCGCTGTTCCCCACAAGCCCCAAACCCGCGGCGGCGACCGCTGAGTGCCGAACGAATTCCCTGCGTTTCATGACCCCTCCCAAGTGTTTCTCGACCGGCGGTCCGGTCCGAACGCGGCGGGCAATGTGCCGCGGCGCCGCCGAGCCAGCAACGGTTCCGGCTTGTACTCGCTCGGGCTCATCTTGAACGCTCTAGCAGCGCGCCGTCCGTGCCCCGGAGACCGTCACCCACTCCGAGCCGTATTGATCACCGTCACGTCGCGGAAGCGCGTCGCCGGGCAGCCATGCGACACCGCGTTCGCTTGCCCCGGCTGACCCTTCCCGTCTCCGAAGGTCCCGCCCAGCTGGTATGTACTCGGCCCACCGATCTGGTCCATCGAGTTCCAGAACTCCGGCGTGCGGATCTGATAAGAGACGTCTTTGAGCATACCCTCGACTTTTCCGTCCCGGATCTCGTAGAAGACCTGACCGCCGAACTGAGCGTTGTAGCGCTGTTGATCGATCGAATACGACCCCCGCCCCTCGATCATGATGCCTTTGTCCACCTCGCCGATCAGCTCATCGAGAGACACGTCCCGTTCCTGATTCGGCATGAGGTTGGTGTTCGGCATGCGCTGAAACTGCACGTCCGCCCACGACTGCGAATACGAGTTGCCGTGTGAGCGCACCTCGCGGCCCTGGGACCGATACCAATCAGCGAGCCACGGTGCCTGCTCACGGGTGGTCTGCAGGTCGTTCAGCAGGCCGTCCTTCACAATGAAGTACTCCTCCGGCCGAACGCCTTCGTCGTCCCAACCCACCGTGGCGAGTCCGCCGGGCGCGGAACGTTCACCTTGGATCTGCATGAACTCCGGACCGTAACGGAAGGAGCCCAGGTAGTCCTCGACCGGATAGATGAACGACGTCCCTGCGTAGTTCGCTTCGAAACCCTGGATGCGGTCCAGCTCCGTCGGGTGCGCGATCGACTCGTGCAGGGTCAGAAAGAGATGACTCGGAAGAAGGACCAGGTCCCATTTCCCTGGGTCCACGGATTTGGCGGACAGCTTCTGCACGGCGTCTTCAGCCCACAGCGGCGCGTTGCCGATCAGGTCCGCGTCGCGGACGTATTCGTAGCCCAGCCCCATCGGCTGAAGCGGGGTAGACTGGCGTGACTGGAAGTCACCGTCATCTCCCACCGCTGAGACCGTGAGCACCGGCCAGCAACGATAGATTGTCTGGTTCGTGATGATGCCGTCCGTAGAGGCAAAGAACTTCTCCTCCCGGATGAAACTCATGCGAGACGAAGCAAAGCGGGCGCCAGGCACCTGCGTGGCCGCCGCGTTGGCACGCAGGAGGAGGTCCACCTTGTCTTCGATCGATACCGAAAAGGGATCGATCTCGATGGGGCTCCTCCACTCTCCTTCTTCAGCCGGACCAATCGAGGCCAACTCCACCGGACGCCGCTGCGCCGCCCGATTCGCCCGCGCCTGGGCTACGGCCTTCCGCGCCGTCTCCTCCGCAGAATCGTTCGTCTGGATCCGCGTCGCTGCAAAGCCCCAGGTCCCATCGACGAGGACGCGCACACCCACACCGGACGTCTCACTGTCGGAGAGGCCCGTCACGAGTTGCTCCCGTGTGCTGACGTTCTGGCTGCGGTTCGTGCTCACCCGGACATCTGCGTAACTGGCTCCAGCACGCGTTGCTGCATCTAGGGCGGCACTAGCGATGTCTCTGTTGTATGGGTCGCCGACGCTTGGCCGAACCCAACCGTGGAGCGCTCTTGGAGCGAGAGCGATCCCCGCTGCAGCTGCGCTTCCGGTAACGATGAAGTCTCTGCGTTTCATGTCGCTTCCTGCTCTGGTCCTCGATCCGGTCGGAAGGCGATTGTGGAGCGCGGCGGGGCGAGCGGCAAGCCCGTGCCTCCTAAGCCAGCCCCTCCATGCGCCGGACGGCCCACCCGAGAAGGGCGACGGCCGAGAGCAATAGAAAAACCGGAAGTCGCCATGGCGTCGATCTTCCAACGGTCAGCCCGGTCACATCATCGAGACCCGAGCGACCCAATATTGCAATTTCTCCACCGGCGCCCCCGATTTCGAGAGCCGCATCGACCCAAGGACTTCGCCCCGTGGCCGACACTGTCCTGAGCCCGGCATCGAGGCCTCCTCCGAACGTAAAAGCGCCGACGCTCGTGGGGACGAACCGCATGACACCCACAGAGTCGGAGCCGCGCACGACTTCTAGTCGGCCTACCGGGGGGCCGCGTTCCGACGAGACCGTAACGGTGTCTGGAACATCCCCGTCAATCCTTCCCGCCCAGGCCCCATGCGGGACAGAGGCCGGACCCGAGACATATCGGTCACCACGAATCCCACTCGCCAGCCATTCGACCACGGACTCCCAGTACGCCGCGTGCTCGGCGCCCAAACCAGCCTCGAGAACAAAGGGCCACGTCTCGACACCTGACCAGAAGATTCTCCCTCTACCGAACCACTCGACCGTGGACAGCGTGGCTTCTGGCTCACCAACCGGGAACACCACGGCCTCGGTGCCCCCTGCCAACGGAGCCGTCCTTACGACCAGCTTGAGATCTGTACTCGGGAGGGGGACGATCTCGGCAGGTCCGCTCCACACAAGATCGTCCGCTCCGACGACTCGTCGGGTGACAGACCCACCAACAGCCGGGCTTTCTTCGATGACCAGGAGGCCGCCACCAAAGTCCCTCACCCACCGACGCACCAGTTCCGTGGACATTCCAGGCACGGACCCAACGAGGACGAGCACATCGAAGTCCGCCAACTCCGCTAGGGTCGTGGGGACCACCGCGTCTTCCGAGCCCAACGATAGGCCCCGGCCGATGTCGGACCATGTGGCGACATGCCCCCCGCCCGCCTCGAGAGCTCGCAATACGGCTCGCATTTCCCAACTTGGTGATCCGGACAGAACGAGAGACGCAACGGGCGATTCCGGCCGAGTCCAGGACGCCGCGGTGACGGAGTCTGCGCCCATCGTAACAACCCACTGGTTCGATCCCGCGCGGCTGGGCTCAATGGCAACCATGGCGACCACAACACCCTCGTCTCCGATACTGACAGTGACCGTGTCACCTACTCCGGAACCATCTCGGACAATCACCGGCACATCTGTGCCCTCAGGCGCCCGCACGGTCAACGTGAGCGCACTCCTCCGCTTAGCAACCGTGACCGCCGGGACACTCACTTCGAGTGCTGGAGGCACCCCTGGCACCACGAGACTCACGGTGCGGCCCCGGGCAGCGGCACCGCGTAGAAGACGGGTCACTCCATACGAAGGAGGGATCGAGTCGGCGAGAATGATGCCCGCGGCGGGACGGCTAGCGAGCGCGGTCGCGAGTTCCGCGGCCGAGGCCGCAGCCGTCACACGGACGACCTCTGTGCCCGACCGCTCGTCGCCCACACCCCATACCAGCAAGGCTAGGAGTCCGACGCCCAGCGTCGCACGCGCACTCTGCCACACGACGCTCACAACTCCGCGACCCCGGCAGTCATCGAGAAAGTACGTACATCAGGATGTTCACCCCAAAGCGCGTGTTGTCGACGGCGAGGAAGCGTTTGTTGTCCGAGTGATAACTCCACTCTGACGAGTAATCCTTGTTGGAATAGAGCACGCCAATGCGGCCATCGACCTCGACCTGAAAGAGCTCACGGTGGATCAGGCCATCGCCCCAGCCGCTGAGTTCATGGCCGGTGATCGGCGGGCCATCCTCGAACTCAAAAAAAGTCGAATACAACTCATGCTCAGCGGGAATGGGTTTCAGATTGTCGGCTCCGAACAGGCGACCAATCTCCGCGACAACAGATCTGTGGAACGCACCGTCGATGTCGTGGTTGTGATCATCGATGAACAACAGTCCGCCACGCGACACGAAGTCGACGAGGTTGCGACCCTCGGCCTCGCTAAAGAAGACCGGGAGGTGACCCGTCAGGTAGAGAAACGGGTGCTGGAAGACTTCAGGCGCGGCCAAGTCGACGATGACACCCTCGGGGGCCACCACGACATCCGTGTACTGTGCGAGAGAATGGATCAGGTTGGTCGGAACCAGAGGCGCCGAGTCCCAATCTCCCGACGCATACTGTACGGTGGCGAACACGAACGGTTCGGACTGCGTCAGCGAGTCCTCTTCCAACCGGAACGAGCCGCCCTCAAGCCGGACGTACCGCGCAGCCGCGAACGACCTCGGTGGGCCACCTCCCATCGTGCTCATGCGGGACGGCGTGGAGCGCAGCAGGCGCAACGCCCTCAGTAGTTGGGAGCGCATTTCAACGCCGTCTTCCAAGTCTGCCCCGTCAGCGGCAGCCACCAAGGCCTCGCTCGCTATCGCGTCGCCATCACCCTTGAGCAGATCCAGTGCGAGACCAGAGATCGCCAGCGAGGCCAGGCGCCCCACGGGCGGCTCGGGAGCGGCGAGTAGTGCGTCGATCTCCGCGATGACATTCCCAGCCACCATCGGATCGCGCTCGACGACTGCACGAGCCCCCGGCACGACATCATCTACATCCCCTGATCCACGTACCGCCGGTACATCGATCGGGGCTACAGCCACCCTGCCCCGTGCAAAGATCCTCTCCGACTCACGCAAACGTTGGAGCTCATCGAGCGCGAGGTTCTGCGGCACCAGTGACGGACCGAGAAGCGCACCCCGGAGGTCGCGCTCCGCGTCCCACATGTAGTTGTACACGGTGAGAAGCGACCGGTTGATCGCTACGATGGGATCGGAGTCGTGTTCGTGCGCCGGGATATCGACGTTCGCAATGGTAGCGATCCCCGTCACCGGATCGATTACGGGTCCCTGCGCGGCCGCCTGCTCGAGCTGATCCAGGAAGACCTCGGGCTCACCGTCCTCAAAGTCGAGATGAGCCTCCGGGTCCTGCATGGCTCCAGTGGCTCGGCTGAAGATCTGCTCCCCGATGCGCGCGCGCAGGCGCGCCTGTTCGTCCGCGATGTCCGCAGAGGCGTCCCGCAACTCCCGCGCGTCCATCTCCGCCGAGCCATCCCTCAGCTCCTCAGTCAGCAAGATGATCATGCGCTGACTCAAGAGCGGCTCTCTCTCCCGGTCGATCGGAAAGCCGATGAGCGTCGTCACGTCGGAGAGATCGTCGTCCCTAGAGACGCGAATCTGCCGGGTCTCTGACACGCCGATTCCGGGGCCTGTCACGTCATTTCCGTCCGTGGTCATGGCACGGACATGGATCACGTCGCCTGCTTCAAGGCCGAGCGTGTCGAGCAACAGCGTAAGCACCCCTGAAGCCCTTCGATCCACACGCTCCAGGGACTCCCAAGACCACTCGCCTTCGGAGAAATCGAACGACTCTCCACTGCCCCGTGACAACACCCAGTGCAGCGTCAAGCTCTCCACGCCAAAGTCGTCGATCGCTTCCGCTCGGATCGGGATCCGGCCCGAGGCAGTCGCGAGAACCAGGTCTTCGCCCGGAGCGGACAGGGCCACGGTAGGGGCTCGGTCCCGAACAAGCCGGAGCGGCAACACCTTCTGTTCGATCAGCCCTGCAGGGCCCGTGAGCGACAAGGCGAGGCCGCGATCGTCGAGTCCCACGGTCCAATCAACCTCCCACCCATCGGCGGTGATACGGTGATCCAGCGACTCTCCACCCACGACCGTGGCGCTCAACTCCGCAGGTGACGTCCGGCCATTCCCGCGGACTTCGACGACCGATCCTGGCAGCGCTGTGAGTGGAGTGGAGGCATCGCCTTCTACCACCGACAAGCCGGAATACGATGGTGGCCGGACCGTGTAGGAGACTGCCCCGACGGCAGGGGCAGCCGTCGTCGGCGCGGCCAGGGCAGGGGCACCGGCAACGATTCCAGGGTCGCCAGCCGCTGCGGCACTCAGCCATCGCTCGGCCAGATACGTGGTTCCACCACCCACGGACAGAACCCCCAGTGTCAAAACCCACGCCGCCAGGCTGGCCATCCAGAGTACACCCTCACGGTAGGACACGACCCTGCGTGGTTCGATCGAGCCCGCTACCTCCTGGGCACGCGACCGAAAGGCGTCTGCGACAGGGCCTGAAGTGTTCGGGGCTAAGTAGGTCGCCACTAGGCCCTGGCTCTCCATGCGTTGGTCGATCAGGGAGGCGAGCTTGCCTGGCCGCGTGCGGCTTCCGATTCGGAACAGGAGCAGAATAGGGAGACCCGCCAACGCCGGCACCCAACGAAGCACCCGCCGGCTCTCCCCAGGCAGCGTCAACAAAACGTCCGCCAAGAGCAGCACCAGCACCGTTGCACCAACCGCCAACGTCACCACAGCACCGGTCTTCATCACCTCGCGCACCACGACCCGGCGACGCACCTCTGCCAGAAGAACCGCCATGGGATCAGTTGCGGCGAGCCTCATGACATCCGCCTTGGTCTCGTCATGGCTAACTCACCGCCGAGGAGGACGAGTGCCAGAGCGACCCACCATTTCGAGAGAGGCACTCCCTGGTCCGCAGCGAGTCCCGCAACGTCGACCACATCGGGCAAGTCGTCTCGTTGCAGTGAAGCGATCGCGCCCCGTCCAAGCGGAGCGTCCGGGACGTCTCCGACCGAGCATCCACCCGTGAGTCGGCGAAGCAGCTCGGGGTAGTTGGAACTCCCATGGAGAGCCCCGTCAGCGACCGAGACAGACAAGTAGACGACGCAACCCGCACCTGTCGGGACAGATGCTGCCGCCGGGGTCGCGTCCGCGAAGACTGCGACAACCGCGGCACCCTCTGCCGGTGTCCCGCCGAAGCTCTCGACACCGCTCGCAAAACGGGGCTCGCCGGGCACGACGAGTCCCTGTCGACGACTTTTCGGCGTTGCATCGCCAACCCACGGCACACCCGCCGCGCCCTCCGGAAGCCTCCCAGAAATCACGACGATCTCTCCACTGCGAGCCCGCTCCACCAGAGCACCCAGCTCAGTTGAGGAGATCCCGTCTCCGAAGACCCAATCCCCGGGCCGTGGGGGGGCTTCGCGGACAGGTCCGACAGGCACCCCCAAAGCGCCGAGCGCCAACTCGAGGTTATCCGCGGCCAGGCCGACGACACTCGCGCGCCGTCCACGCGTCGGGTCACTCCCCGCACTTGGAGCAGACCCACCGGCTCGCGCAGATGGGACTGCATGGATGGGAAGTCGTCCCGGCCAAATCGCGGGCCGCATGAGCCCGACCCCATCATTCCACGAACTCCAAGTCGGAACCAGCACCCACTCGGCCCGAACAATACTGAAGCGTGTATCGGCCAGGACCACCTCTCGAAGCGCTCTGAGACCGTCCTCGGCGGTCGCCGCTTCTGTTCCTCTTTCGAGCGAGCCAAGTGAAGCGATATCAACCACACGCGCACCGCCTCCCAACCCATAGGCAACAACTACAGACTCCGCTCCGTTCGCACCCGCGGTGGCCGCACCGACAAGCGAAATCGCAGAGTCCCACCCGAGGCCGGAACCGGCCCCCGCATTGAGCAATATGACGTGCCCTTCCCCCCTCCGCCCTGGAGTCCACACCATTCCGGCGAAGGCCGTAGCAAGGCACAACACCAGTCCCATCCGGAGCATCAGCAGCAGTAGATCGGTCGGACGGGATTGAAGTCGCAGCAGTGTGCGAGCGTCCTCTTTAAGGAAGCGGGCAGTCGGGAGAGCCTCCCTTGCAGGAGGCCGCCTCGCGAGGAGATGGAGCGCCCCGACGACCCCGGCCAAACCCGCACCGGCCAGGAGAAAGCCCGGGAACAAGACGCTGATCACGACGCCCGAGCCTCTCGCCGCGCCCGCGCCATGAGCCAGCCGCCCAGCGCAGTCACCAGCGGCATGTCCGTGGTGAGGGGCAGGTACTCGGCGCCTTGTTCTTCCAGGCCCCGCTGCAAGCGGTCGTAGTACTCAGCCACACGGCCGCGGAATCCGGGGTCCTTTCCGGGCACCGCGTCCACGACTCGGTCGGGCACCTCCGGGTCGAAATACCGGGCTGCATGTCCTTCCACTTCGCCGAGTTCCAAGCGCGAAGCGACTCGAATCACGATGACTTCATCACCACGCGCTCTGAGTCTCGCCACGGCGGCCAGAAACTCCTCACCATCGTCCGCGAAAAGGCAGTCCGAAATCAATACGACACGACCCCGCCGCCGGAGTGCATCGCCGACCTCATCAAGTGCCTGAGATGGGGCTCCAGCTCCGCGGGCCTCGATCCTCTCGAGACCGACCAGAAGGTCGTGCAAATGACCCGGCCGGTTCCTGGGCGGAAGATGGAACGCAGTACCCGCCCCGAAGGAAGCCAATCCCGGTGCGTCGCCGGCCCGGAGCATCACATGGGCTAGCGCCGCCGCGACGAACTGACTGTACCGTAGCTTGCTGACCGCACCGTCCCCGACAAACCCCATCGACTCAGATGCGTCAATGACGAAGAAACCCTGGAGGTTCGAGTCTTCCTGAAAGAGCCGTACATAGAGTCGATCGGTGCGCGCGAAGAGTCTCCAATCCAACCGACGGACGTCGTCGCCTTGCTGATAAGCGCGATGCCGAGAGAAGTCCTCACCTGAACCCAAGTAGGGCGATCGATGCGCACCACTGATGAAGCCGCGCACGATGGTCTTCGCGACGAGATCGAGACTGCCTAGGCGTTCGAGCACTTCCGGGGGGAGTAGGTCACTCGCTTCACCGGTGGTCGGACGTGCAGCGCCTCTCATGGGATGACCCGCCGCTCGCCTACGAACGCTCGTTGGCGAGCGGAGTCACACCGTCCAACAACGCACGAACGACTTCATCGGGCGTCCGCCCTTCTGCTTCTGCTTGGAAGTTCACCAAAATGCGGTGCCGCAGAACGGCCGGAGCGACCCGAGCCAGATCTTCTGACGAGACGTGCAGTCGTCCACGCATCAACGCCGAAGCCTTCGCGCACAGAATCAAAGACTGGCCAGCCCTGGGGCCTGCACCCCATCTCACCCAACGATTCGTGATGTCGAGCGCTTCGGGCCTCCCAGGCCTCGAACTCCGAACCAGACGTGCGGTGTATTCGAGGATTTCATCGGACACGGCGATCTCCCGCACCAATCCCTGTAATTCGAGCACTTGGGCCCCGTTGAGCACTGGAGTGACCCCACCGACTTGTTTGCCAGTCGTGCTCCGCAGGACCTCGACCTCCTCCGCTCCATCCGGATAGTCCATGCTGATCTTCAACATAAACCGGTCGAGCTGCGCTTCGGGCAACGGGTACGTGCCTTCCTGCTCGATTGGGTTTTGTGTGGCCAGTACAAAGAACGGACGGGGGAGTTCGAGAACTTCACCCCCCGCCGTCACGTGTCCTTCCTGCATGGCCTCGAGGAGCGCAGCCTGCGTCTTGGGCGGTGCGCGGTTGATCTCGTCCGCCAGCAGCACCTGAGTAAAGACCGGCCCTTGGATGAACCGGGCGGTCCTCCGTCCCGTCGCACGATCTTCCTCAATCACCTCGGTGCCGGTGATGTCGCCAGGCATGAGGTCCGGCGTGAACTGCACTCGACTGAAGTCGAGGTCCAGGGCGTCAGCAAGCGTGTGAATGAGCATCGTTTTAGCCAGCCCTGGGACACCCTCCAGCAGCCCGTGTCCGCCAGTCAGAAGGCAGAAGAGAACCTCCTCCACGGCCTCCCTCTGACCTACGACACGCTTCGCGATCTCTCCGCGAAGCGCCTCGAGGCGCCCGATGAGATCGCTTATCCGATTTTCGACCGCTTCGATCGTCGAAGGCTCCACCCGTACTCCCTCTTCATGCTGCCCGATGCGTTGAACGACCTAGTCTAGTAGGCCTGCGGCGACCTGACGATCACCTAGTGAAATTCTTCACCAGGCTCCGGGTCAGATCTCGCTGCGAAACGCTTCTGTCGGCCGCCGAAGACTCTTCGGCTCTTACAGGTGGGCCGTCAGATCGCGCACTTCCGCTCCGGCGCACCAAATTCGAATTGATGGACCGGAAGTCCGCTCGGTACCGAAGTCGGGATGAGAGAACGCAAACGGTCCGGGTGGGCATCTGGGTCGGTTAGCGAGACCCGCACGAACGCCATGATCTGTGCGATCTCGACCTCGGAGAGGATGTGCGGATTTAGGATCAATACCTGGGCTCGATCCAACATGTCGGCATAGGGCCCAACCGGGCCCTGGAGACCTGGGTCCAGTCCCTCCGTCGTGTACCTCTCCAACATGTTGCGCACGTCGAGATGGTGACGAACCGCGTCTTCTAGGCAGACGTACGCACCGTTGTGCATGAACGTCGGCTGGAAGGCCACGTTTCGGAGCGGTGTAGTGCGGAACTTGTACCGGTCGACGTTCCTCCCGGTGTGCTGCTCGACGCCATAGTCCTCGTTCCCGGCGCCGTCGAACCGTTTGTTCCCGAACACCGGCGTGACCTGGGGCACCGCGAGGACATGGCCCTCGAAGTCGCTGAACATCTGATTGGCGAAGCCACGTACGAGGTGGCATTCCGCGCACAGCGCTTCATCGAAAAAGAGCCTCGCTCCGGCCTTCTCGTCGTAGGACATACTGGTCCGGTCACCGCGAGCGTACGAGTCGATTGGGGCGTCGGCTCTCACGAGCGTGAACTCGAACTCAGCAATCGCTGCTGCGATGTGCTCGTAGCGGAGTTGAGCCCCCTCGGACAGATCCCCGAAGGACGCCGCAAAGAGCAGTCGATACTCCTCGACCTCCTTTACTTTTCGGGCGATCTCCGCACGCATGGCGTCGTTGTCGCCCTCGAATTCCTCTCCAGCCATCTCGATCCTGGAGACCACGGGCGTGAACGTCTGCGCCACAAGCAGATGTTCGAGACCGGACAGCGAAAGGCCTTCGGGCTCTGGAAAGGAGAAGCCGCGCGAGTTGTCGAACGGGTCGAACGACAACGACCTGAACCGCGAATCCCACATCAGAGCCTGGTAGAAGACGGCATTCACAATGGTCGGCGCTCGTCTTTGGTTGTGCGGGCCGCGACGTCCAGGTCCAACAATGCCGTTGTTGTCCACTCCGATGGAGATCGAATTGCCATCGTTGAACGCGGAATTCGGCCCGTGGCACCCCGAACAACTGTTGTCTTCAGTTAGCGACGTGATCGGGTCGAAGAAGAGCAGTCTTCCCAACTCCGCTCTTTCGGCATTGATGGGGCGACCGAGATGCTCGACGAGCTTCTCCTCGATCCGGCCGTCGAACTCACGGTCCACGAGTTCCCCTTGGAGCCACTCGTCGATCCGTTCCTCGGTCCAGACAAAGCCGCTCTCATCGTCCAAAGTCATAACGACGTCGTCGCACCCGGCCAGGCATACACCGACTGCGCTGATAAAGACGGCTGCGCGGCACTTGGACATAAGGGGAAAGTAGTCCAGACGACTAGCCGCCCGCCACGTCCGCCGACCAAGTGATCTCCACCGAGTCCTTGATGCTCTGTGCCGTGGGGCACTTCACTACATGCGTATCAAGCGCACGATCGACCTTCTCCCGATCGACCCCCTCGGGGAGTCGGATCGAGTAGTGAACGTGGATCTTCGTCAGCAGAATGATCCGATCCACCACCTCGTTCGTACCCTCGGCCTCGACGCTGATCGCATCGTTTGCCATCGGAATCCCGCGCACCTCCAGTGCGCCATTGAGAGTCCCGAGTAGTCAGGCAGCCGCCGCCGCGACGAGATAGTCGACCGGCAGCGGCAAGTCGGGTTGAGAGTCAAGACCGTAGTGAGCCTTAATTGGCCCGTGAACGCCGCATTCCATGCTAGTACCGTCCTCAAGCGTGGCCCGCCTGTGCAGCCCGTCGACCTTCTCGACCCGAGCGCGGGCCGTGTAAAGCGCTTCACTCATCCCTTTTCCTCTTCCGTTCTGAATTCGTCCCAAGGGTCTTCGCCACCGTGCTCGTAGCCTTCGCACTTTAACACTGGGAGCAGTGGATACTTTCGAAAACGTGAATCTTCCTTGGCCAATCCGCAAAGATGGAAGAATGACCCACGTCGGTTACCCGTTACGCGGTGGTGTAAGCACTTCTTGCACAGCCCACTCTGGGAGGCTGATCCACCGCCCCACCTCATGGACTGATCCCGATGTACCCCACCTGCCGCTCGCGGTCCCCACCGCGATGCGAGTATAGACCACTGTCCGTGCACCGAGTGCAGTGAACGGAAATGGTGATGTGCTCCCAAAGCACTCCTGAAACAACCGCGCGATCAGCAAGCAACCGTCGCAAGTCGATGGGGGTCGGACCATCCGGAACGGTCTGATCGAGACTCTCGAACACCTCAGGGCCTACCTCGTAGCACGCCCCGCAGATCGACGGCCCGACATGGACGTGGACGTCAGCCATGGCCGTCCCGAACCGTTCAGCCATCACCGCCAAGCCGCGCTCCTGAACCCCGGCCGCCGCTCCACGCCATCCCGCGTGCAGCACTCCGACCGCCCGATTCACCGGATCGACCAAGAAGATCGGCACACAGTCGGCGGTACAGACACCCAGCAACACGCCTGGCTCGTCCGTGACGTGTCCGTCGAACTCACCTTCGACGACGAGGCCGTCCACCGCCCCCGTATGAAACCGCACACCGGCTTCGTGCACCTGCTTGGCGTGAACCGCCCCAGACATCCCAGCGTGTGTATACAGTTCGGTCCAACACGCGCGCACGTGCTCCGCCGGCGAGGCCTCGGTGAACAAGCCCAGATCGAAGGGCGCGTCGTCCGACCCTCTAGTGGTGCACCCGTGCACCAGCCACGGAAACACCGCCGCCCACTCCGAGTGAACAAGCGCCGGTGGTCTCTCGGTCGGCACCTCACGAACGAGAGTCGGGCCATGGCGGGGGTCGGCGGCAGTGGAGGTCACACGGCCAAGACTTCGAAGGACTCTCTGCTTAATCCCCTCAACCCCTGTTGACTGTTATCGCGGTGCCAAAGGCCAGAATCTCAACACCTGCAGTCCCCCTCCCTTTCGAAGCCGTGCTCGCCATTCGGGAGGTCTCCAGCCGGACGTTGATGACGGTGTTGTGACCACGTGCCCGAGCCTCTGCCTTCATGCGCAAGAGCGCCTCTCGACGGGCGCGCTCCAGTAGTGGCTCGAACACGCCTATGTTCCCGCCAAAGACCCCCTTGATTCCCGCGGCGACACGTTTGAAGTAGTCCTGCGAGATCACGACGTTGCCCATCACGAGGTCACTGGACTCGGGATGCCAGTCCTCCGGAAGGTCCTCAACGGTGATGGCCAGGACATCGGTCGACCCACTCTCGCGAAGCAGCAGGTTGTTCAGGTGATGGCGCTCGAGTATCGAGCCGGTGATCCAAGCCCCCAGCAGCATGACGGGAGTGACCAAAAGGCTGATCAGTTCCATCAGCCTACTCCACCGAAACCGCGGTGCCGTACGCGAACAGCTCGGCCGCGCCCTGTGCCACACTGCTGGTGGCAAAGCGCACGTTCACGATCGCGTTCGCGCCCGTTTCTTCCGCTTGGTAGCTCATGCGTCGGATCGCCTCACCGCGCGCCTCGGACAGCAGCTCCGTATATCCCGTCAACTCGCCGCCCACGACGTTCTTCAGGCCCGCCATGATGTCTCGGCCGATGTGCTTCGCGCGAACCGTACTGCCGCTCACGACACCGTAGAACTCGACGATCTTCTTTCCGGGAATTTCCTGGGTGTTGCTGATGAGCATCTGATGTCTCCGAGGGAATGAAGCGCGTGCCCCGGGAAGGCGTCCGCCGCGCAGACATGAATATCGACCCTACGATGCAATCGTGCATCTTCTTCCCGGCTGGCGGGATTCCCCTACTCGGAACCCAGTGTCTCGACCGGATCCACCCGTGCAGCCCCCATTGCAGGTCTTCCTTACTCCGAGTTCCCGCCATCGGCAACGTTACCCCGGGTGCATCCGTAGGCACAAATGGGGGTAACCCACACTCCAACAGCCGGCCCAATTGAGATACTTTTGGGCTCGCCAAAAGAGCCGCCCACCGCCAGGGCGCTTACCGGATAAAGCAGTAGATGGACGACAACCTCTTCGATAGCCAGAACGCCGCCTACGCACAGGCGATGTTCGAGGAATACGCTCGCAATCCCGAGGCCGTGCCCGCGGAGTGGCGAACCCTTTTCGAGAAGCAAGGTTCGCAGGCCGTTGCTGAAGGCCTCTTCGTTCCGGATCAGATGGATGAGACCCAGGCGGCCCCAATGGCCCCGGCCCCAGCATACGCGCCGGCACCTACCTCAGAAGCTGCCGAGAACCTTCGGGCAGCCCTCCCAGTCGTTTCGCGCGCCACGGCTCTGGTACAAGCTTTCCGGGATCACGGTCACCGCCTCGCTCGGATCGACCCTCTAGGGTCCGAACCGCCGGGGCATCCCCAGCTGACCCCGTCCTTCTTCGGCACGTCCATGGAGGAACTCGACGAGTTGCCAGCATCACTGGTCATGGACGAGAACGCAGAAGGAAAGTCCGTCGCAGATGCTCTCCGGCACTTCGGTGAGATCTACACAGGAACGATCGGATACGAATTCGAGCACCTCGACGACCATGTGAAGGTCGACTGGCTGTGGGATCAGGTCGAGTCACACTCCCACATGCCCGAGATGAGTGCAGATGAAAAGCGCGGACTCCTGCGCAAGCTCTCAGACGTCGAAGGTCTCGAGCAGTTCCTTCACCGGGCCTACCTAGGACAGAAGCGCTTTTCTCTCGAGGGGAATGACGCGTTAGTCCCGATGTTGGACCTGACAATCGCCGAAACAGCACGTGCGGGCGGCGACAAGGTCGTGCTCGGCATGGCGCACCGCGGACGCCTTAACGTGCTCACGCACACGCTCGGCGTCTCGTACGGCGAACTTCTTGCGGAGTTCGAGGGCCCCTCCTACAAAGGAGGCCAGCTCGACATCCCAGGCACCGGAGACGTGAAGTACCACCATGGTGCCCGTGGCGAGCGCGAGGTCGATGGTGCAGGAACCGTCCAGATCCGCTTGGCCCCGAATCCGAGTCACCTCGAGTTCGTGAACCCCGTTGTCGCAGGCATGACACGAGCGACCCAGTTCGACTCCTCGTCCAAGGACGCTATCAGAGCTGGCGAGCGGGTCGTGCCGGTGCTCATGCATGGCGACGCCGCGTTCGCAGCGGAGGGAATCGTCGCGGAAACGTTGAACATGTCTCGCCTCCACGGCTACGACGTGGGCGGCACCGTCCACATCATCGTGAACAACCAGGTGGGCTTCACGACCGACCCTCGCGACGCCCGCTCAACCACGTATTCGAGTGATCTCGCGAAGGGATACGGAATCCCGATCGTGCACGTGAACGCTGACGACGCCGAGGCCTGCCTAGCTACGGTCCGCTTGGCCATGATGTACCGCGCCCACTTCAACGACGACTTCGTAATCGACCTCGTCGGGTATCGGCGCCACGGGCACAACGAGGGAGACGAGCCGGCGTACACGCAGCCCATGCAGGCCGCCAAGATCGCGAGTCATCCAACGGTCCGTACGATCTACGCAGATCGCCTCGCTGACGAAGGCGTGGTGAGTAAGGACGAGGCTGAAGCGATCCAAAACGAGGTGTCGTCCACGCTCCGGGACGCTCAAGACCACGTGCGCGAGTTCGACCCGGTCGGCGACGACACACCGGACGAGGAGCGGGAAGTACCCGTGGTGCCCGAGTCGACAGGTGTCGACTTCGAAGTTCTCTCGGAGATCAACACGGCGTCACTTACGCTACCAGACGGATTCACGCCGCACCCCAAGTTGTGGCGCCAGCTCTCCCGACGAGGGCAGGATTTCTCTCTAGAGAAGCAGATCGATTGGGGCCACGCTGAGACTCTCGCCTTCGGTTCTCTTCTCAACCAAAACATTCCGATCCGCTTGACGGGTCAGGACGTTCAACGTGGCACGTTCAGCCACCGTCACATTGTTCTTCATGATGTTGAGACGGGTGCGCTCGCGACGCCTCTCCAGAGCGTGTCGGACGCACGTCTCGAGGTCCACAACTCGCCCCTGACCGAAACGGCGGTGATCGGCTTCGAGTACGGATACTCGGTGGCCGCGGACAAGGACGTCGTTCTCTGGGAAGCGCAGTTCGGCGACTTCGTCAACGTCGCTCAGGTCATGATCGACCAGTTCTTATCGTCCGGGCATATGAAGTGGGGGCAGTACTCACGCCTCACGCTACTCCTGCCTCACGGGCACGAAGGCCAAGGTCCAGAGCACTCGAGCGCGCGTCTCGAACGCTTCCTGCAGTTGTGTGCGGAGCAGAACATGCGGGTCACCTACCCGACGACCCCTGCTCAGTACTTCCACATGCTCAGACGCCAAGCACTCCGGAGACCGGAGCGCCCTATGATCGTCATGACGCCAAAGAGCCTCCTCCGGCTCCCATCAGCCGCTTCTGCGGTCTCCGAACTGACCGAGGGCAACTTCCAACACGTGCTCGACGACCCAACGGTGGAAGACGCCGATGCGATCGAGCGACTGGTCTTGTGCACAGGCAAGATCTACTACGACATCCAAGCGCACGAGCGCCGACCGGACGCCACAAATGCGGCCGTGGCGCGCCAGGAGCTGTTGTACCCCTTCCCAACCGACGCCTTGAAAGCGCTGCTCGCCGGTTACCCGAACCTCAAGCACGTCGTTTGGGCACAGGAGGAGCCTCGCAATATGGGAGCCCTGACCTTCGTCGGGCCCCGGCTACGGAGCGTAGTGCCGCGGACGGTGCCACTCACGTACGTTGCGCGTCCTGAGCGGGCATCCCCCGCGGAAGGCAAGGCGAGGAGGCATGCGGCCCAGCAAGAGGAGTTGGTCCTAGAGGCGCTGGGCTTGGACGCCGAATAGACACCCATGGAGGGACCCACTTGAGCGCACCCATCACCGAGGCAAAGCCGCTCGCCGCCGGGCGAGCTCTCCTGCTGCCCGTGGCGTTCGCCGTGGTCTTGGCCGGGATCGGGTTCGCGCTCCGATCGAGCCCCGTCATTGGTCTGTCGACCCTCGGCGCTGCAGTCTTCCTTGCGATCTGGGCCGTAGCTTTAGGCCTGTCCGCTCGAGACTCGGGACGCACGTTCACTCTCGCGGTGATCCCCCGGAAGCCGCACTACGTCCAGCTGAGCACACAAGCGGCGATCTACCTGTACTGGGGTTGGTACGTCCCGTTGATCCGAGGGTTCGCTGTACTCGTTCTGGCGCAGCTGGTCTTCGCGTATGGATTCAGCGCGCTGCTCGCTTGGTCCCGACGGGAGCACTTCGAACTAGGGTTCGGACCGTTCCCGATCATTCTCAGCATAAATCTGTTTCTGCTCTTCAAGCCGGACTGGTTCTACTGGCAGTTCGGTATGGTGGCGCTCGGCTACCTGGCGAAGGAGTTCATTCGCTGGGAGAAGAACGGTCGCTCCACACACATCTTCAATCCGTCGTCGTTCCCGCTGGCCATCTTCTCCATTGGGTTGATCGCCACCAACGCGACCGACACCACCTTCGGTGTGGACATCGCGACCCGGCTCTTTGATCCGCCGAACATCCACGCATTCCTGTTCGCTGTATCGATACCGGTCCAAATCCTGTTCGGCGTCGCCACGATGACCGTAGCCTCCGTGGTCACCGTGTACGCCTTCGGCATGGCCTTCTTCGCCATCACGGGCACATACTTCTTCTACGAGGCGTTCATTCCCATCGCGGTTTTCCTGGGCATGCATCTCCTCCAGACAGACCCGTCGACCTCACCCAGAACTGAAACCGGGCGCGTCGTATACGGCATGATGTATGGACTCGGGGTGGTGGTCCTAGTCGTGGTCCTGAGAGCGCTCGAAGCTCCGTCGTTCTACGACAAGCTGCTTCCGGTCTTGATTCTGAACATGATGATTCAGATGGTCGATCGATGGGTGACCTCGGGGCCGCTACGGAAACTCGATCTCTCCGCCGTGGCCCCTCAGACCACCGGCATCCGCCGGAACCTCGCCATCGTCGGCATCTGGATCGCGATCTTCGCCGGCATCTATGGGACCGGAGGATTCCGAGACGACCACCCGGGCCAGTGGATCCCCTTCTGGCAGACCGCATGCTCCGAGGGCTCGGACCGAGGATGTGTATACCTCGCCTCCTTCCAGCAGGACATCTGTATACAGGGCTCGGGCTGGGCCTGCAATGAGCTCGCCGTCCTCCTCGTTCAGCGCAATTCTGGAGACGGGGAGGCGCTGGGAGCTCTGCAGGCTGGATGTGAACTCGGATTCGACCCTGCGTGCGAGAACGGGCTGCGACTGTCGTCCGGGAACAGGACGCTCACCTCGGCGGTCCCCACACTGGATGATCTCCCGCTCGTAATCCGCGGCGCCAAGGGTCCAGTCACCGAACGAGACCCCGACCGCCTCTTCGCTCGAGCCTGTGACATCGGCTTTGAGGGCACGTGCCAGACGGCCAGCTTCGCCAGCAACTGACACGCGGTCCAGCCCCTTACCAGCGCAGAAGAATCTTCCCGAAGTTCGCGTTGGCTTCCATGTGCCGATGGGCATCGGCGGCTTGATCAGCCGCGAAGACCCGATCGATCACGGGCCGTAGCTCCCCGGCAGCGAACCCCGGCAGCATGTCTCGCTCAAAGGCCCGCGCCAACGCTTCCTTCTCAGCCAACGCCCTCGCTCGAAGTACGGTCCCTCTGATCGACCCGCGAGTGATCATCAAGGAGCGCAAGTTGATCTCACCCATCGGGCCGCCTGGCACGCCGACCACGATGTGTCTCCCCCTCTTGGCCAATACAGCCTGATTTTTCGCAAGGTACGGTCCGCCCACCAGGTCGAGGATTACATCCACGCCCCGGGCATCGGTCGCATCAAGGATCTCCTGACTCCAGTCCCCATCGGCCAGAACCGAAACATCGAGCCCAAGGTCAGAGGCCCTCTCCAGCTTCGAAGCGGTCCGACTCGTCCCAATCGTCCGGGCCCCGACCCGCTTCGCCATTTGCACGGCCGCAGAACCCACACCACTCCCAACTGCATGGACGAGTAGAGTCTCACCCTCCGCGAGACCCTCCTGCATGAACACAGCGTCGTATGCGGTCAGGTATGCTTCTGGAATCGCACCCGCGTCACTCACGTCCACGCCCGAAGGCACACGCAGAGCGGTCGAGGCTGCTTCCGTCACATATTCCGCGTAACCGCCGCCCCCGGTGATGCCCATCACGGCTCGCCCGACCATGTCTGGACCGACTCCGGGGCCGACGCCTTCCACCACTCCCGCATACTCCAGCCCGAGGATATCCGCGGGATATCCGGCTGGCACTGGGTAGTTGCCTCGCCTCTGCAGGAGATCGGCGCGATTCACGCCTGAGGTAGCCACCCTCACCAGAACTTCGCCGTGGGACGGCTCAGGCATGGGAACGTCCCGCAGCTCCAATACGTCCGTATCTCCAGGCTCACGAATCACAACTGCCTTCATGGAAGTTTTCATCCGCCCACTGTAGTCCATTCCACGTCCGCTCACTACCTTGCTCGTCCCATGCAACTACCCTTCGAACTTGACCGACCGCTCATCTTCTTCGACCTCGAAACCACAGGGCTCGACGTCAAGAAAGACCGGATCGTGGAACTCGCACTCATCAAGATCACGCCCCAGGGGGACGTGCTCGAGAAGGTGCGCAGATACAACCCCGAGATGCCTATTCCAGCGGAATCAACGGCTGTGCACGGCATTACGGACGAAGACGTCGCGAACGAACTCCCGTTCTGCCGCACGGCCCGCAACCTCCACGACCAGTTGCTCGCCGACAGCGATCTTTCCGGATTCAACATCAAGGGCTTCGACATCCACGTGCTCATCGCCGAATTCAAGCGATGCGGCATCAGCTTCTCAGTCGAAGGCAGACGTCTCCTCGACATGCAAAACATCTTCCACAAGGAAGAGCGGAGAGATCTGTCGGCCGCAGCACGTTTCTACCTTGGCCGAGAGCACGAAGAGGCCCATACAGCGCTCGGTGACATCCGCACGTCAGCGGCCGTTCTTGGGGCGCAGCTCGAACGGTATCCCGATATCCCGCAGGACCTGGACGGTCTGCACGACTATTGTCAGGCCTTCCGCCCGTTCCGTACGGAGGTAGACCGATGGTTCAGCAGCCCCGAGGACGGACGTGTCTTTAGACGTGGGAAGCACAAAGGGCAGCCGCTCGCCACCATAGCGGCTACAACCCCTGATTACCTGAAGTGGATGACGAACTTGGACGACATGGACGACGATGTCATCACGCTGGTGAAGTCGGCTCTCGACTCAGCCGCACCGCCAAAACCTGCAACCAACGACCCGGAACCCGGGAGCGACACACCATGAAGCACATCATGAAGGCTCTGACTTTGCTCGCCGCGCTGGCGACGCTGGTCCCTGTTACTGTGTCTGCACAGGCGATCGCCACGGACGACATGCGCGCCCTGGAGGCTCGTTCCATCGGGCCGGCCGCAACCGGCGGGCGAATCCACGATGTAGAGGCGCTCCCGTCTGACCCGTCGACCATGTTCGTGGCGGCGGCCTCTGGCGGGCTTTGGAAGACCACCAACCGCGGCCAGACGTGGACGAACGTCTTTGACACGATGGCGGTGAGCACCTTCGGTGATGTCGACATTTCTCGGTCGAACAACGACGTCATCTACGTCGGGACCGGTGAGCAGCAGAACCGGCAAAGCACGTCGTACGGCAACGGCGTCTACAAATCGACCGACGGCGGAGACAGCTGGACTCACCTAGGCCTCGCAGAGACCCGCCACATCGGACGTGTCAGGGTGCATCCGACCAACCCGGACATCGCATACGTCGCGGCGCTGGGGAATCTGTGGGCACCCTCTGAGGACCGAGGCGTGTTCAAAACGACGGACGGTGGCCGCAGCTGGGACAAAGTCCTCTATATCGACGAATACACGGGCGTGGTCGACATGGTCATGGACATGACCGATCCGAACACGATCTACGCCGCCACATATCAACGGCAGCGCACCGCCTGGGGCTTCAATGGCGGCGGACCCGGCGGCGGTATCCACAAAACGACCGACGGCGGGGCGACATGGAAGGAACTCGAAGGCGGTCTGCCGGAGGGCGACAAAGGCCGAATCGGGCTCGCGATCTCAGAGTCGAACCCGCAGGTCCTCAACGCCCTGGTCGAAACGGCGAGTGGCGAGACCCAAGGCACATACCGTTCAGAGAACGGTGGATTGATGTGGGAGCGCGTTAGTGATCTCGACATTCGCCCCATGTACTACTCCCACATCTGGATCGACCCAACGGACGAAGACGTCGTGTACGCACTCGCAACACGCTCGAGCGTAAGCCGTGACGGCGGACGCACCTGGACGTCCATCGCGCGGGCGCCGACGTACGATGTGGGCGTACACGCGGACCACCACGCACTGTGGATCGACCCCAACAACACGCAGCACATCTACCTCGCGGGCGACGCAGGGCTGAACGAGTCCTACGACGGTGGAGAGAACTTCCGCAGGATCAACAACTTCCCCATCGCCCAGTTCTACGCTCTCGGCGTGGACATGCGAGACCCGTACTGGGTTTATGGTGGGCTCCAGGACAACCACTCCTTCTTCGGTCCGTCAGAGACCCGTCGCTGGGCCGGAATCTTGAACGACGATTGGATGCAGAGCGGATTCGGTGATGGCATGTACTGGCAGGCCGACCCGAGGAGCGCACGCTTCACATACGGCAGCTCGAACGGCGGAACGTATTTCCGCTACGACGCCATCACTGGCGACAACCTCGACATCTCACCGAGGGCCCCATTGGGCGTCAGCTATCGGTTCGACTGGACGTCTCCGATGATGCTCTCTCAGCACAACCCGGACGTGCTATACGTGGCAGGGAACCGGTTCTTCACGTCACCCAACAAGGGTGAATCATGGACGAGCACCGAGGATCTGTCCCGTCAGATTGACCGTGATGACCTGGAGATCCAGGGCGTGCGTGGTTCGGATATCACGATCTCACGAAACGACGGTACGGGCAGCTGGGGTGAAGCAGTCACACTCGATGAGTCCCCGGTCGATCCTGCCGTCCTCTGGGTCGGCTTCGACGACGGCAATCTCCAGGTGAGCCAGAACGGCGGCGCAACCTGGAGCGAAGTCTCCAGAAACGTCCAAGGCATTCGTGATGGTGCTTACGTCAGCCGCATTACGGCGTCCTTCACAGCCCCCGGAACCGCCTACGCGACCTTCGACGATCACCGGGCAGGCGACTTCAGTCCTTATGTCTACCGCACAGAAGACTTCGGCATGAGTTGGGCGCCGCTCCACGGCGCGTTGCCGGACATGGGCGTCGTGAACGTCATCGTAGAGCACCCCGACAACCCGAACACGCTCTTCGTCGGGACCGAGCACCACGTCTTCGCCAGCACGGACGCGGGTATCAATTGGGCGAAAGTGCCCAACCTCCCGACAACCCACTACGACGACATGGTGATCCACCCGCGTGAGAAGGACCTCGTGATGGGCACGCACGGTCGCGGATTCTGGATCCTCGACGACACGCGCGCCATCGCCGAATGGGCCGGTGCCACCGCTCCGGTTACCGTCTTATCTGCCCCGACCGGCACGATCATGGTCTACAAGAAGGACACGTCGTACCGCGGACAGGCGGACTTCCTCGGGAAGAACCCGGTGGACGGTGTCGAGATCACGTATAAGCTCGCGGGCAGCGGCAGCGCCACACTGGCGATCACCCACCCCAACGGAGATGTGATCCGCGAGATGGGCATTCCGGGCGGCGCCGGAGTGCACCGCGTGAATTGGGACCTCCGTCACTCAACAGGTTCTGAGTCCGAGACATGGGCCGCGTGGGACAACGCTGAACTCGCCCGCCCGATCGGAAACCGCGGGGCTTGGGTCACGCCGGGTGTGTACACGGCGACGGTATCCGCGAACGGGTCCACCAGCTCAACACACTTCACTGTGCGCGGCGACCCCGAGATGCCTCAGATCACGCAGGCCATGTACAACGCGCGTGAACGCTTCATGCTCGACGCTCAAGCACTCACCGCCGAGATCCAAGCCTACATGCGTGAGAACGGCATGGGCGGGGGCGGAGGTCGCGGTGGCTTCGGCCGCGGGGGCGGCCCGCCGCTCGACACGCCTCAGGGCAAGCTCACCGCAGCCATGCGCGCAGTCGGGGGAGCATTCAGTTCGCTGAACGGCGGCCAGGTACGCGGCGGTACGCTGTACCCGCCAACAACCACTCATCGTCAGCAGTTCCAGCTGGCGAAGTCGCTCTTCGATGACGTTCGTGGAGGCATGGACCGCTAGCGGTCCGAGCGACAGACCTTGCTGCGCCGAGCGCTTCTCCCGGTGGTGGCTGCGCACGCCTTGGCGTGCACAGCCCCTCCGGGAGAGACCGGTGCATCAGTTGAGCCGACGCTAGTAGGTGTGTACGGGGAGGCGCCTGCAGCCGTCGGCGGGGTGCCCTCGGTCGTGACCCTGACGCAGCGCGGCGAAGAACCACCTGCACCTGTCTCCGCCACACTCGACCAGATCGGCCTTCAGTTCTCGCCGGCCCGACTCATCGTGCCCACAGGCTCGACGGTAAGGTTCACGAACAGCGAGAGCCTGCCCCACAATGTGCGGCTGACACGTGTTGGTGAGACGGCTCCGTTTTTCGACCGGGACACCGACCCGGACGAATCCATAGAGGTCGTTTTCGACGCATCCGGCGGGATCGATGTAGCGTGTACGGCGCACCCAGGAATGAGAGCCTTCATCTACGTCTCCGGCGCCACACATTCGGTATTCGCCGACCGCGACGGGGCCTTCAATTTCGCGGGGATGACCGAGGGTGACTACGACTTCCTAATGTGGAGCTCGGACGAGGCGCTCCGACTAGGAGGTTCTGTCCGGATCGGCACCGCACCCTTCGAAGTCGTCTTCCCGCCCGGAGGGTAGGCCCTAGCGCCGAATCACCTTCCCGGGCGCTTCGTAACGATCTCCACCGCACCCAAGCGGCCGGCGTCCCCGTAGCGGAAGAACGCGTCCCTCGGGGTGAGAACCCGGATGCTCTCGAGTTCATCGGGGTTCTGATTCAAGAGCATAGAGGCTACGTCCGAAGGAAGTCCGGAGTAGACATCACTGACGAAATCACTGGTGCTCGGGGGAGCGTAGATCACGACACCATCCATCACCAACATGGACGGGCGGCACCCCCCGCCAAGGTCCTTGAGCTCTTGAATCGACGGAGTCCGGCGGGTCGACTGGATACAGAAGCTCATACCACTCCCGTTCCCCTGCTGCCTGATCTGCAACCGCGGAGGAGCTTTCGTACGCATCACCTCGAGCACACGATTCGTACGCCCCGCCATCTCCTCAATGGCCTCCGGTCCGATGAAATCTGATCCCCTTCCCATTGTCAGGGCTTCGATCTCCTCCGTCGGACGAATGTCTACCGCGACCCCGGAGAGCGAGATCGGACGGGGCGTGAGGCTGAGGGCAAGGACATCACCGACAATGATCGGTGTCTGAGCCTCGAGTCTCGCATACCCGAAGTGGTACGTCGAGATGATCTGCTCACCGCGAGGAACTGCTTCGAAAACGAAATACCCCATCGAGTCAGTGAGTGCTGCGAAGCCAAGCTCCGGGAATTGCACGATGACACCTTGAACCGGCAGACCGTTCTCTGAGTCGAGAACCTCACCTTCCACACGTACCTGAGCGAGCGACGGCGACGCCACGGCGACGAACAACACCGCACTCAGTACGCCGAGAGTCACTTTCCGTATCAATGTCATCGTATCGCTCTCCACATCAGCATCACCAACTGCATCACACTGTGCCATAGACCCAAAAAACGAAAGCTCCGTCTTTTTATCGTACGATGCAGGCTCGGCCAAATGACAGAACAAAAAAACCGCCCCTTGGCCGAAGCCAAGGGGCGGTCAGTACTGCTACATGCCCCGAATTACATCGTGACGCACTTCGAGTTGGGCACATTGTCGTTGACCTGGCATTCCTGATCGGAGATCGGGAAGCAGGACGAGCGACGCGTAACCGTCGCCTGATACACGATGCCACCACCGTTCAGATGGGGATGATCCCAACGATGGAGGTCCCAAAGACGGCGACCTTCAAGCCACATTGTCAGGTGGCGCTCACGATCGAGCACATCCCAACCGGTCATGGACGTCGCGCTGGCACCACCAAGAGTGCCGTCCTTCCCGAACGTTCCACCAGTGAGAGAACCAGCGGATGTCACCGCTGCGATCGCCGCGAGACCGTGGAACCCACGCACCTCGTTGATCTTGGATGTAAACACTCCGAGATCTCCGGTCAGCAGCGCGTTCTCAGCCTCGAGCAGCCGCATGTCCGTACCCTTCACGAGAGGGATGTCCGACCCCTTCTCAGGATACTTGTCCTGGCGGACATGGATCGTTTCACCATCGGCACCGTTCGCCGACGGGCACGAACCAAGGCTGCAGTCCGTCCATGGTGTGCGGGGATCACCCTCGCCTACCGTACCGGCAAGCGTTCCCCACGCCGAAATCTCAGCACGACCATGGGTCTCGTTCCAGATCTGACTCTCTTCCCGACCTGAGTTGCCGGAGAAGACCGCGTAGTGAACGAAGTTCGTCGGTACCTGAGCAGCTTCACTCATCGCCGAAGACCAGTTTCCTAGCCCAACGTATACCGACGCCAGCCCACCGTGGGCCGCGGTTACAAGATCACCCGAACCGTTGGAGATCGCGGCCTGCAAAGCCGGAATCGCGCGCTGGAAAGCGGCGGTTCGCGGAAGCGCCTGACCTGTATCGATCTCACCACCGGGGCCAGGTGCCTCGTCGGTGTACGGTTTGCTGAACACGACCTCGCAGAAGTTCTCACCGAACCAACGGTTCGCGAGACCGGCAAAGAGATAGGCTCGCGCCGTGTTCTCATTACCTGCGAAGGAAAAGCCCTCGATTGCCGCCATACGCTGCAATCCGCCCTCAGCTACCCAGCGCGCACGCTGCACGCTGTTCCAGAATCCGTCCGAATCCTCAGAATCGAACAGACCCCGGCGATAACGCCCGGTCGAAAAATACGAGCCCGAGCCCACCATCTCATCACTGAGAATGGCGGTTGTGAAGGCCATATTGTCATACCCAGTCGAGAAGTCAGAAGACATTCCCGTCACAAGTGCACTGACGCCCTTCACCGTGTTCAAATCCGCGTCGAGAATCCGACCCGGGTTCTTCACCTCGAAGAGGCTATCGCTACAGCCGGCCATTCCGAACGTCGCCACAAGGGCTACGAGCGGGAGCCAGCGCTTTTTCATGGAATTCATGATTTCTCCTGGCTATTAAAAGTCAATTTTGACCGACAGCTGGAAGCTGCGAATTGGCGGGAGGTTGTAGTACTCCTGCCGGAAAAGCACCTCGAGCGAACCGTCTTCGAACGCCTCAGGGTCAACGCCCTGATAGTCCGTCTTCGTGAAGAGGTTGCGGCCCTGGAGGCGCACCGTAGCACCGCGAATGCTCGACGGCAGCATGCCATCGGGCACACGGTAGCTCAGCGAGGCTGAGCGGATCTTGAAGAAGTCAGCCGGCTGCGTCCACATGCCGTAGCGCGTGTTGCTACGCAGGCAGAGAGCACGCTCACCAGCTGTCATCGCAGCCACGTTACCAGCCGCTTCAGCTTCGACCGTGGACCGGCACAGCGGCCACACGCGACGACGCGCGTTCTGGTATGCAGTACCGGAGGACAGCACGTGGCCGCCCATGCCCTCGCCGAGCACGTCCAGCGTCAGACGTGAAGCGATCGTGATCGAGGTGTTGATGCCGAACGTGTGTGCCGGCGTTGTCGCGCCTAGGCACTGCTCTGCGAACACCGGAGCCCCAATATCGTCCGGGTTTTGCACACGGTCGTGGCAGAACGCCGGCAGCGGGAAGGTGACCATCTCTCCGGGCGTACAACCCTGCCCGATGAAGCCTGAACCGTCGAAGTCGGCACCGTTCGCGAGTTCCGCCGTGCACTCGATCGGCGCACGGATGTAGTTCCGCCACCCGACGTTGATGCTCTGGAGACCACCGAGATCAACAACACCCGACTTGTTGGTGGAGTACTGTCCACCGAGGTCCCAGGAGAAGTTGTCCCCAGCGACCAAAGTCGCGTTCACGAAGATCTCGTGGCCGCTGTTGGTGACCTTACCCACGTTTTCAAGCTGCGTACCGACGAAACCACCCGACGGTAGCTGACGGACGCCAACGAGCGCGTCAGACGTCGTCTGATCGTAGTACGTGTATTCGAACTGCACACGATCGTTGAACGTCGAACCCTCAAAACCGAACTCCCACTCGAGCGTGCGCTCGGGGCCGAGGTCCGGGTTACCAAGGTTGTCCGGCGAAACGCCAGGCTGGCCGTCATCACCAGCGACCGACGACCACGTACGAGCGGCGTCGAAGAGACCCGGCGCCTTGCCGGACTCACCGATAGCTGCACGCAGCTTGAGCATCCCGAAGTCTTCCGGGAAGAAGCCCTCGTCGGAAACGACGTATGCGACAGACGCCTTCGGGTACGGCTCGAGGCCGAAGTCCGAACCGAACGCCGAGTGACCGTCAACACGCAGACCGGCCGTCAGGAACAGCTTGTCCCCGAAACCGAACTGCTGCTGTAGGAAGAACCCACCGCTCGTGACCGTTGAGTTGTACTCGTAAGCCTCGGTAACGGCGCCCGACTCGAGAACCTTGTCACCGGGGCCGGCAAAACCCTCACCGAAACCGTTGATGCCAGAACTAAAGTCGTTGTACAACTGACCACCCCAGGAAAACGAAGACGCCGCGCCAAAGAGGTCGGCTTCCCACGTACCTGCGTAGTCGAGTGTCAGCTTACGGAACGTGCGGTCATCGACCTCACGCTCTCCTACGGGCTTATAGAAGAAACCCCATGGGCGATCTTCGCCGTACGTGTTCCGCGTCCAGTCGATACCCGCGTTCAGGCGGTGGCTCATCCCGTTACCCGGGTTGAAGAGCATGTTCACGCCCGTCACGAAGTGATCGTTCAGGTTGTTGAGCTTCATGGTGAGCGTCTTACCATCGGTGTCGTTCGTGTAGTCCGAACCACCGCGGAAGACGTTCAGGAGGAGACCTTCGGCGTTATTGCCGTCAGGCATCCAGTCGATGTTCTTGTGGCTGTAGAACGTGTTGAAGCGAATGTCCAACTCGTCCATCGGAGAGAACGAGAAGTTCCCGCGCATGCTCCACGTATTCGCACCCTGGGCCGGGTTCGTGTAACCAGCAGCCGCACCACAAGTCTTCGCGCCCGTGCCGTCAGTGCCACAAGCGTCGGTATTGAAAATACCGCGCTCGTCGCCCCAGGCTGCCGACATGAAGTAGTTCATGCGCTCGGCGCCACCACGGACGGAGAGGTTGTATTTATGTGAGTAGCCGGTCTTGAGCCACGAGCCAGAGGCCGGGCAAGAAACGTCGGCCGGGAACATCGCGTCCCCACCGCCCTCGGTGTAGTTGCAGTTGTTCAATCCAAGACCGGTCGGGTTTACGGTCGCATCCGGACCAATGTGCCCCAAGGTGTTGATACCCTGATCGACGCTGAGCGTCCAAGCCGGCGCACCTGCAGAGCCACGCTTCGTGAAGATCTGGATCACACCACCCGCAGCCTCGGTACCGTAAAGCGTCGTGGCCGCTGCACCCTTGATGACTTCGATGCGCGCAATGTCGTCAGGGTTGATGTCGTCCATCGGGTTCGAGCCCTGGTTGGCCTCGTCCGAGTTCATCAACGCAGTCGCACGCATCCGAATCCCGTCAATATAGACGAGCGGAGAGTTGCCCTGCGAGATGGAGTTGTTACCGCGCAGCTTGATGGTGCTACCAGCGCCAACCTGCCCGCCGTTGCTCAGCACAGTCGCGCCAGTGGCACGGCCCTGCAGAATGTCGGCAACGTTTGAAATCGGCGCTGCCTCGATCTGAGATTCATTGATCTGCGAGATCGAGTTACCAACCTCGCGCCGGCGTGCTGCGCCGGCCGTACCTGTAACGACAACACCATCAAGGCTGATCGCCTCGGAGCGGAGTCGAGCGTCAGCAGCTGCCGTCTGACCGGCAGCCACGGTGACTTCAACTGATTCCGAGCCGTATCCGATGTACTGGACCTGCACGGAGTGTGTACCTGCTGGAACGTTCAGCAGGAGATACCGTCCCACGTTGTTGGCCAGTGCGCCAATGTTCAGTGCTGGGATACTAACCTGGGCACCCGCGATGGGCTGCCCGTTGGTAGCGTTCCGCACTGTACCCGTAACCGTGCCGGTCTGCGCTTGGGCCGGAACCCAAGCAAGCATGACCATAAATGCAGCAGTGACGAATGAGCGCATGGCCGAACGGAGGATCCCTTTGCGGACATCGCTTCGGGACATGTTGACTCCTTACCATGAAGTGACACATAAGCCCGTCGCGGACATCGCAACGGGCGGCTCCTTTAGAGCAGCCATAAACTAAAATGGGTTATGCCATCAGTGCAAGGAAAAATCTTCATAGCCTTGGCTGCCCCTCAGGTACCGCTTGACCGGATAATCCTTTCACCTGGATCGACGTTGACAGACTGATATACTTGAATGACCACCAGTTCTTCCCGGGCGAGGCACACTATGAAGACCTCCTCCTGAAGCTCCCGTCCGGGGGTTCCAATGGAGGCCGTCACCGCCAGATTCCTGGCAGAACGAAGTGACTTCGACCACAAAATGAGAGGGATCATGCTCTTCTACGCTCACTCCGGCCTACGCTACTTGGTACTTCTGTCCGGGATCATGGCTGTTGGGTATGCCGCATATGGAGCTGCAAAGGGGATCCCCTACGACAAAAAGATGCGCATTTTAGCATCGGCATTCGCGGGGACGGTGGACCTCAACGTGCTGCTGGGCATTGCATTGATCATGACGCGGCCCTTCTACGCACAACTGGGCGGACACATCGCGATGATGCTTCCAGCAGCGATCGTGGCCCACATCGTCCCTGCGGTCATGAAACGGCGTCCCATGAACGAGCGGACTTACATGCCGCACATCGTGGCAACCGTCGTGGCGCTCGGCCTCGTGGCGGCAGGAATCATGGCGATTGGTCGCCCAATCGTAGGGTAGTCCCTAGCGACCGAACCCGAAGCTGAACGGGATCCTGAAGCCGAAGAACGGCACCCGAGTTTCGTCGATCCCGCCCCCGTCCCCGACCCGGGTGTTGCCATTCCCTTGGAAGCCCTTCACCGCAATGGCCGCTACTGCTCCCACGATTACTGCCGACCCGATGAAGTTTTTCTTCGTGTCAGCAACGCCGACATAGGCCCCTAGAATCGAGCGGCGGGGGATCGAGACCTGAGTGAACGAAGCAGGCGTCTGAAGCACGACCGATACGGAATCCGCAAAAAGATTCACCACTCGTCCGGTAATCGAACGGTTCGCCGGGTCGACGAAGGTGATGAGTTCATTCACCTGTTCAGCATCAAGTTCCAACCGGACTTTGTCCTGGGGGCTCACCTGAGACACGTCGGTGGCGACATAGGAAACGCACGCCGTCGAGAGGACAGTCAGAACGAGCAGTAGCGAACGCAGCTTTGTCATCATTGTCGGTCTTCTGAGTTGAGGACCTACGCAACAAACGACTGAGGCCCACGATTTGTGTCCGGCGTCATGTCCCATCCGATCTACGCCTTCGGAGACTACCTGTTACGACGCTTCGCAAGCCGTAGCAAGCACACATCAATGTGTCGGGTGAATCAAGTCTAATCCAGACGCCTGTATGATCTCCCACGCTTCACTAGCTTCTCCCCATGAAGACCCCTTCAACACTCACCGCCCTCGAAGAGCTGGAAACCGCGGTTCATTCCCCCGGCCCCAGCGACCTCGGCTTGGTAATGGGCGGTGGCGGCGCACGGGCGGCCTACCAAGTCGGATTCCTGCGCCAGGTCGCGCGCCAGTTTCCCGAGTTGACGATCCCGTACATCACCGGCGTCTCCGCAGGCGCCATCAACGCGGCGCTCCTCGCGTCTCACCACGGCTCATTCATCCAAGCAGTCGGCGAGCTGAGCCAACTCTGGGGCCGCCTCACAGTCGAAGACGTCTTCAAGGTCGACACCCGTTCGTTGAGCATGAACGGATTTCGTTGGCTCAAGCAACTCGCCTCGGGTGGCCGGGGCGGTCCGCCCCGGGTCCGAGGACTGGTCGACACCGCGCCGCTCCGTCGTTACCTGACAGAAGTCCTACATGCCGTAGACGGAGAATTGACCGGAATCCAGTACAACCTGGATAAGGGCCGGCTCAAGGCCCTCGCGATTAGCACCTCGAGTTATTCGACGGGTCAGTCCGTCACATGGGTTCAGGGCAGTGACATCCGTGAGTGGGAGCGCCCGGAGCGCAAGGCACGATCAACGGTCATATCCGTCGATCACATCATGGCCTCGTCTGCTTTACCTCTCCTCTTTCCAGCTGTGCAGCTCGGTGAGGGGTGGTACGGAGACGGAGGGGTGAGACTCACCGCACCGCTCTCGCCAGCCCTGCACCTCGGTGCGAGGAAGATCATGGCGATCTCTACGCGCTACGATCGCAGTGCGACAGAAGCGGAAGAGCCCACCATCCAGGGATACCCGCCACCTGCACAGGTAATGGGGGTCCTCATGAACTCGATCTTCCTCGACTTACTCGACACGGATGCAGTGAGGCTCGAGCGACTCAATCAGCTCCTCTCCGGCCTACCGCCTGAGCGCCGAGCGGGGTTCAACCCCGTCAAACTGCTGACACTTCGACCTTCGGTAGACCTGGGGAAACTCGCCTACGAATACGAACCAAAACTTCCAAAGGCGTTTCGGTTCTTCACGAGAGGTCTCGGAACACAACAAACGCGGAGCCCGGATTTCCTCAGCTTCGTCCTCTTTCAGCCCGACTACCTAATGAAGCTCATGGAAGTCGGTGAGACAGACGCAGCGGCGAGAGCGGACGACATCGCAGAATTCCTACGTGACGACGAGTGATTCTCGGAGCGTCACATCGCGGGCGGAGTATTAAATTTACCCCGGTCGTCCCGGCGCAGTCGACGGACGCATCGATGGTCTTCACGCACGCAGGATGAAACATGGCTGACGATAAAAACCTCGCGACCGAACTCGAGGCTAGAGAGGTCGCAGAGCAAGCCCGAGAGCAAAAGTGGGAACAGCGCAGTTTCGCCCGCTCTCTCTTTGAAGGACGCCTCGACCTTGGGCTCGTCCATCCTCATCCGAGATCTGATCCGGAAGAACAGGAACGAGCGGCTCCCTTCCTAGCCGCGATCGAGGACTTCGCCCGCGACAACATCGACGGCGACCAAATCGACCGCGACGGGTGGGTCCCCCAGGAAGTCCTCGATGGGTTGGCCGACCTCGGTGCATTCGGAATCAAGATTCCGCGCAAGTACGGCGGGCTGGAATTGTCGCAGCTGTCCTACAACCGTGCCCTCGCGATCGTCGCTTCACGGTGTGGCTCGACCGGCGCTTTCTTGTCCGCCCACCAGAGCATTGGTGTACCGGGCCCCCTGTTAAAATTCGGAACCGACGAGCAGAAGGACCGCTATCTGCCCCGGCTGGCTAAGGGATCCCTTTCGGCGTTTGCGCTGACCGAAGCGGACGTAGGCTCCGATCCTGCGAACATGGGCACTACAGCCGTTCTCTCCGAAGACGGATCTCATTGGGTCCTGAACGGCGAGAAATTGTGGACCACAAACGGCCCGCGCGCGGACATCATTGTTGTCATGGCGAGCACGCCGGCAGCACCGGGCAAAAGCCGACGGCCCATCACTGCGTTCATCGTCGAGACCGAGTGGGAGGGCGTTGAGACCATCCATGAATGTTCGTTCATGGGTCTCAAAGGGCTGTCCAACGGGGTGCTCAAATTCACGAATGTGAAAGTCCCGCGAGAGAATCTGCTTTGGGGTGAAGGCAAGGGCCTGAAGCTCGCCCTCATCACGCTCAATACGGGGCGGCTCGCCCTCCCCGCCTTCTGCGCAGCAGCGGGGAAAGCTTCGCTCGAGATGTGTCGCGACTGGGCAGGCTCGCGAGTGCAGTGGGGGCGGCCGGTTGGAAGACACGATGCGCTCGCCCAGATGCTGGCGAAGATGTCGGCCGACACGTTCGCGATGGAAGCCGTCGTCGAGCTGACCTCGGGGATGGCGGACGCGAAGACCTTCGACATTCGGCTTGAGGCCGCGATCGCGAAGATGTGGGCTACCGAGACAGGGTGGGATCTCATCAACGACGCGCTCCAGGTGCGGGGGGGAAGAGGCTACGAAACGCACGAATCGCTCCTGTCTCGCGGCGACACGCCCTACCCGATTGAGCGGTATGTCAGGGACATGCGTATCAACACGATCTTCGAGGGGTCCTCGGAGATCATGCGGCTCTTCATTGCCCGGGAAGCCGTGGACACACATCTGAGCATCGCGGGCGATCTCGTGAACCCGAAGGCGTCCCTTGGCGCGAAGTTTAAAACACTGTTCAAGGCCGGCGCTCACTACGCCTGGTGGTATCCCACGCGGTTCTTCGGCTGGAGCCTGTGGCCGCGATACAGAGAATTCGGCTCCCTCGCGCACCACCTTAGATTCGTCAGCCGGACGTCCCGCCGGCTGGCCCGATCGACGTTCCACGCGATGGTCCGGTTGGGGCCAGCGTTGGAGCAACGTCAAGCAGTGCTCGGTCGGATCGTGGACGTGGGCGCGGAGCTGTTCGTCATGACCGCCTGCGTGGTACGTGCCCAATACCTTGCCGAGCGCGGCACCGACGAACGCGGAGCGACGGCGTTGGCAGATCTGTACTGCCGGCAGGCGCGTCGCCGCATCGGAGACCGTTTCGATGTACTATTTAACAATGATGACCGTGCCGCCTATGGAATCGCCGAACGTCTGCTAGACGGCGAATTCGAATGGCTGGAGGCTGGCGTCGTCTCTCTCGAGACATACCGCCAGCAGTTGGAGGAAAGCGTCGCTGCCCAAGCGCAGACCGACAAGACGAAAGACCAAGAACCCGCGCACGCGAAATGACAGACATGCTACATAGGCGCGCGTTCACCGTTTCGGTGGTCTGGACGCTCTTCTTGCTCTACTTGGGCAGTGTGGTACATGCGACCGAATCCAGCTTAGCCTGCCCCGACTGGCCTACGTGCAACGGCACGATGCTCCCGGAAATGTCGGGAGGGATCTTCTGGGAGCACCTGCACCGCCTCGTAGCGGGTGGCCTCCTCTTGATGTTCGGCCTCGCAACATGGCTGGCCAGAAAAGAAACCAAAGACCGACCCTGGATCTTCAAGGCGTGCCTGGGCGGCATGGCACTGCTGTTGATCCAGTCCGTGTTCGGGGGCCTCACGGTGCTCTATCAGCTCCCCGACTTGGTCTCCACAACGCATCTCGCGTTGGCACTCCTCTTTCTGATCCTGGCCACGCTTCTCGCCTCTAGCACGAGTTGGTCCGCGTCCGTGGGCCCAGCGTCCAGAGAACTCGCGGACCGAGGCACCGGATACGCGACTATGGCCGTAGTCCTCGTCTTCGCGCAGTCCGTCCTGGGAGGGCTCGTGCGGCACATGGACGCCGGAATGGCATGTCCGGATGCCCCGTTCTGTCTCGGACAGGTAGTACCCCCGCTCATCAACGCGCCCATCATGATCCACTTCGGGCATAGAGTCGTCGGGATTCTCGCGCTGATTACGGTCATCGGCCTCGCGGTGTGGGCGGCCCGAAACGCCTTACCCGCCGCGGTTCGGACGTGGACCGTGCTCGCAGGTGGACTCGCCGTGGCCCAGGTCGCGCTCGGGTTCCTGTCCGTTCTGACCGTGCTCGCTGTCGTCCCGGTGTCGCTCCACACACTGATTGCTGCTTTGTTGATCGCCGCGCTGGTACATGTGGCTGTACTCTCACGAAGTTCGGGAGCGAAAGCGACCGAATCAACAGGGACCTGATACCAAATGGATCGCGCCCAGATCGGAGACGTGCTCGCACTCATCAACGCGAGCCTTAACGCGACGAGCGCCGTCGCGTTGTTTACGGGTTTTTATTACATCCGCAAACGCCAACTGCACCAGCACCGCCGGGCGATGATCATCGCACTCTCCGCGTCTGGCCTATTCCTGATCTTCTATGTGACGCGTGTCGCCATCACGGGCACGCACGAGTTCGCCGGCGCAGGAATCGCGAAGACGGCCTACCTCACGATCTTGTTTACGCACATAGTCTTGGCCGTGCTGCTCGTGCCGCTTGCGATCCGGCTCGTCTACCTAGTGCGCAAGAAACGCTTCCGAGCGCACAGCAGACTCGCACGATGGGCTTTCCCGATCTGGGCCTACGTCTCCGTAACCGGCCTTACCGTTTACCTGCTTCTCTATCAGATCTACGGGTACAAGTGACGGAGCCGGCCCGGACATGACCGGCGCAGCGTCCAAGAACGGACGTTGGCTCGGATATGCAGAGGCGGTCGCAGCGGCATGCCTTTGGGGATCGTCCGGAATCTTCGCGGTGCATCTCTTTCGGCTCGGTGTACCTCCTGAGAGCGTGGCCCTACTCCGCCCGGTTGTGGGCACGTTGGTCCTCCTCTTGGCATTCGGCATCTCTCGTCCGACGGCGTTGCGTGTGGACCTGAGAGGCTTTCTCGTCCTGGCCGGGGGAGGCGGAGTAGCCGTCGGTGTGTTTCAGTTGGCATACCAACTGTCGACAGCAACGGTCGGCGTTCCCACGACCGTCGCCCTGTTGTACTTGGCCCCAGCGGTGGTGATCGCTGCGTCCGGTCCCCTTTTCGGCGAATGGCCCACTCGAGCCCGGATCGGATTGGTGGGCGTCACCCTCTTGGGGGTTTGGCTCTCGGTTTCGGGAGCCAAGGCCATCCCGGCCGAATTCGGTCCAGCAGGCTTGGTCTGGGGCGTGCTCGCTGGGCTCAGCTACGCCACATACACCTTGTCGCGGCGCCTCGTTACGGTCCGATAGCGACGGTCACGTACAGCACGCTGGGCGCCTGTGTCCTCTTGTTCTTCGCGCTCCCCCAATTCGGGGCCGAAGTCGTACTCCCGACTTCGCCGAAGGCCTGGGGGATTCTTGTCGCCTTCGGAGTGCTGACAATCGCTCTCGCCCAGTTCCTGTTCTTCGATGCACTGGGTCGAATCGAGGCGAGTCGTGCGTCGCTGGCGACCGCTGTTGAACCGGTCGTTGCCGCTCTCCTCGCGACGCTCCTACTTGGCCAAGGCCTCGAGCCAACAGGCTGGGCAGGAATCGCCTTGGTCGTTGCTGGCGTTGTCGGCGTGGGGCTGTCCGTGCCGGACTCCGACTAGAGCGTCGGGAACGAAACCTCGACCTCGGCGCCACCGCCGGGCACGTTACGCAGTTCGATCCGCCCGCCCATACCTTCGACGAGTCCTCGAGCATGCGGAAGGCCTAGTCCTAGTCCTTCCGACGACGTCGAGTAGAAAGGATCGAACGCGCGCTTGAACGCCTCTTCAGAGAAGCCTTCGCCCCCGTCCCGAATCAAAACGGTCGCGCGCCCATCTGCTCCTGCGATCGCCACCTCGATCGTGGCCCCTCCGCCGAATCGTTCAGCGTTGTGCATGAGCAGGTACAGTGCGTCCATGAGCACGTTGTGATTCACCGATGCCCGGACAGGAGAAGATCCAGCTTCGAGGCGCAGACCGATGTTGTGATCCGCTGCGAACTCCTTCGCGACTTGGGTAACCAGGGGCACGAGGTCGGCCCCTTGTCTCTCCGATGGCGCCTCTTCCAGGAAGAAGTCGATATCTGAAAGCGCTCCGAGCGCCTGATCCATGCGCGCCCTTAACTCCCGGACCGGAGGGCGTGCAGGCCCTACATCTAGGGGCTCCCGCACGCGCGAGTCCAGGTACGAACTGACACGACCAATGGCCTCTCGAAGCGCGACCTGGCGTTCGGCTTCACCCGCCGCGCGGATTCGCGAATCGACGTCAGACCCGCCAGGGCCCTTGGCCGAACCCGACCGCCCTCGGCCGAAGACTAAGGCTCCGACTACGAACCCGATGGCGATTCCAATGCCGATACCGATTTCCATACAGTGCGCGCTTCGTGTAGAGGTCTCAAATCCGGCACCTGCCGGGGACGGATGTTCGCACAGTTGAGGGGGGCGGGGCAACAACACCATTGCGGCCCATGCCAGAGTCCCCCATGCTCGCCCCGTGCACAGACTTCTTCCGGTGCGACGCCTCTTGGAGGCTAGCTCCGACCCTGGCAATCCCTCCGCGGAAGAGCTCGCCGAGCTGTTTCACGAGATGCGGATGATCGCGGTCATCGGGATTTCACGAGACCCGATGAAGACCGCCCGCCGTGTACCGTCATATCTGGCAGCGAAAGGATACCACATCCTACCCGTCAATCCGCTCGCTGAGAGGATCTTGGGGCGTGACGCGGTAAGCACTCTGGAAGACGTGAAAGAACCCGTGGATATGGTCCTGATCTTCCGGCCGACAGGACAGGCGGGGGTCTTCGTCGAACAGGCGGCCGACCGGAGGGAACAGCCCGCTATCTGGCTACAGGAAGACATCCACGCGGAACAAGAGATCTCGGCGGCAAGAGATGCGGGACTCGTCGCCGTGCAAAACCTCTGCAGCTACAAGGTGCATCGGGAGTTACAGGCAGCCGAGGGTGAACCTCTGGGTCCGCCGCAAAGCGTGCGGCGGTAAATCTCCGGTGGACGGGACGGCTACGCCCCCAACAGCTCCGCCAACATTTCCATGTGGCCCGCCGCCTTCACCTCACGCCAGACGTTCTCCACAATCCCGTTTTCATCGATCAGAAATGTGCTCCGCTCGACCCCCTCGTAGGACACACCGAACGTCTTGCGCTTCCCCCAGACACCGTAGGCCTCGGCAACGTCATGCTCGGTGTCGGCGAGCAAGGGGAAAGTCAGGTCGAAGTTCTTCCTGAACTTGGCATGTGACTCCACCGAATCCGGTGACACGCCGAGGACGACGGCGTCCACGCCGTCGAAGCGAGGCATGGCATCCCGGAAGTCGCAGGCCTGGATCGTACAACCAGGTGTGTTGTCCTTCGGATAGAAGTAGAGAACGACCTTCTTTCCTCGGAGCTTGGCCAGCGTGACGGGCTCACCCAAATCGGTCTCGAGTGTGAAGTCAGGAGCTGGCGTACCGATCTCGATCATGAGTCTTCCCCGATCTCGTCCATGGATCCGACCGACTCGTTGTCGGCTTGGGCCCTCCGGGCCTCCATGGGCTCCTCGACGATCGAGGCCTCCCATCGGCACTGAGGGTCACCTCTGCCTTGGCACAACGAATGGTGCACCTCGGCGACCCCACCCGTGGTCCGCTCGAGAATCTCCTGACAGAAGCCGGACATGAAGTGGCACGCTTCCCCGCCCGGATCACTCTCGACAAAAATCAACGAGCGCCCTTCGATGTAAAACGGGCCCTGACCGAACCCTCCGATCCGTCGGCCAAAGAGCTTCTTCAACCGTCGCCGCACCCGACTCCTCGCAACCGAATACTGGAATCGCCTAGGCAGCACACGGCTCCACCGCTTCGGCCTATCGTTCTCCGCGAGGAGGCGACCGGCACCGAAGAAGACCTCTTGACTATCGGGGCGACGGATCACGAGTCGAAAGAGATCCTTGATCTCGCTATCCGTGAGCCGAACCCTCTTTCGTACGTCCTCGCGGTAGGCTCGGATCTGGCGCTCGACCACGTCGCTGAGACCGAGCCTGCGCGGCATCGTCTGCGCCGGGTCTTCGGACTCGAGAACCTCCAGCGGCACGTCTTGCTCGCGGATCACCTCAAGCACGCGGAGCGCTACGACGGCTTGGACTCTGCGTTGAGTGTCGGAGGGAGGGGAGTTGGACAACCTGTACTCGAACATTGGGGGGTAGGAGGCAACAATCTCACCCCGTTGGGTCCCTGCTGCAACGCACTGCAAACAAAGGGAAATCACGAATTTCTCAAACGTACCGATATGAGAGTGACACGCTTCGGGGCGCGAAGTATATAGGGGTCGGCGCAGGCAGTCGGTTTTGGCTGACGGCGCTTGAGAGCGGGGCGAGTGTAAAGATGTTCTCATGGCCCACCCTGGGGGGACTGGTTCTTCGTGCCATTGAGACTCTTTGCCTCCCCCGCTCTTTTTTACGAGTTACCGGCTGTGAAGCCCTCCTGTTTCTCCTAGCTTCTCCCCCATGAAGCGATATCCCGCGTTTGATCCGCCCGAGTACCTTGATTGGGAAGCCGACCCGGCGCTCGTAACGGCGTACAGGGAGCGATGTGCCGCAGACCCTGAGCGGCAAGCCATCGTCGACGCGCTGGCCCCCAACGACCTGGTCTCTTTATACCGGGACCTCCTGCGAACTCGACTCCACGACATCGGCCTGAAACGTTGGGTTCGGACTGGGGTCATTTCGAAGTCATGGCTCGGGACGGGCGAAGAGGCCGTCACCGTGGGCTCCGTCCGGGCCCTGGATCCAAGCCGGGACGTCGTTTCTCCGATGATCCGGAATGCGGGGGCCCTTCATATGATGGGGATGCCGCTTTCCGACATGTTCCGCGGCTACCTGGCGACCTCGGATTCACCCAGCCGCGGCCGGGATCTCCATATCGGAGACATGGCGAAGGGCATCATTCAGCCCATCAGTCACATGGGAACGAGCGTGACGATTGTCGCCGGCGTGGCTCTGGCCTTCCGCAACAGGGGTGAGGACCGGGTCGCAATGACATGGGTGGGCGATGGCGCCACAAAGACCGCGGCCTGTCATGAAGGGATGAACCTCGCAGCCGTCCAGAACCTGCCAGTCATCTTCGTGATCCAGAACAACCAGGTTGCCCTAGGCACGCGCGCAGATCAACACGGCGCGGGAGATCTGCACGCTTGGCCGGCGATGTACGGCATCGAAAGCTGGGTCTGCGACGGCAACAACCTGCTCGACGTCTATGCGGCGACTCGGGTCGCGGCAGATCGATGCCGCTCCGGGCGAGGCCCTGCCGTGATCGTGGCCGACACGTTCCGAATGGGTGGCCACGCCACACATGATGAACGTGAAGCGCGTGACACCTTCCCGGCCGAACTCTTCGCCGAGTGGGGCAAGCGGGATCCTGTTGGGCTCTTCGAAGCTTACCTAATGGAGCGAGGGCTCGATCAGTCGGTCCTTGAGAAGGTTGAGGCCGAAACAACCGCTGAGATGGACCAGGCGGCTGAAGACGCATTGGAATCACGGGACAAGCTTCCGCCGCCCGAACAGGCCCTCTACGACGGGTTCTCACAGGGCGGAGTGCTGCACGGGCTGGACGTTCGCCCAATTTAGGGTCCGCCAAGAACGGTTGACACGTTCATTAAGTTGAAGGTCGACGCGGATAAGCCGCGGCGGGCGGTCTTGAACGCGATGCATGCTTCGGGCATCTTTCAAGGCAATTGAGAATGATTCTCGACTAGCGAATTGCACTCTCGGGGTGAGGCTCACGTTGATCGTGGGTGGCCCCTTTTGATTCGACGATATAAATGGTCAACGCGAACCCGGAACAGCTGCCGCACTTTCTGCAGGCCACTCCCCTGGAGGACCTGTCGGACGAGCAGCTCGTAACGGCGCACCTTGAGGGGCGCCCAGGCGCATTTCAGCGCCTTTACGACCGCTATCGTGACCGGCTCATCCACTTCATAACACGAAAGACGGGCGACTCGGATCGTGCTCAAGATCTCGTCCAAGAAGCGTTCATTCGGGTAACGAGACATCTCCACCGTTTCGATACATCGAAGAAGTTCTCGACCTGGGTTTACACGATCGCGTCGAATCTGTCGAAGAACGAGTTGCGGAACCGGTCGCGGAGCCCGTTGGTCCTCTTCCAGAAGCTCACGGGCAACTGGGACGACGATCACCGTCCGCTCCAGTTCGAGGACTTTTCGATGCGTCCGGACGACTTGTATCGAAAGCGCTACCTGCAGCGCTTGGTCGAGGACACCGTGAAGACGCTCCCGGAACACCACCGTCTGGTCTTCCGACTGAGAGAACTCGAGGGTAAGAGCTACGAGGAGATCTCGGAGATCACCGGCGTCAACCTCGGCACAGTGAAGAGTCGGCTGCATCGTGCACGTAATTCGTTCGCACAACGCATCGAACCTTTCCTGAACTAGCTGGCCGTTCCTTCGGCCACGAGCCAACGCGACCATGTTCGAAGATCTACGCCGCGCCTTCCGTGAAGGCATCGACAACTTCAATAAGGAGTTGAATCGAGAGCACGTCCCTGAGACTGTCGACAAGCTCATCAAGGGCATGGTAGACGAAATCACGGACGCGAAGTCGGGGCTCAGTGAACTCGAGAATCAGATCAAGAAAGCTCTGATCGAGTCAGAGAAGGAAAAGGGCGAGGCACAGACCGCCCGCCGTCGCGAGCAGATGGCTAACGAGATCGGCGATTCGGAGACCGCAATGATCGCCGCCAGTTTTGCCGAAAAGCACGAACAGCATCAGACGGTACTCGAACAGAAGGCCCTGGCTCTCAAAGCTGAATTCGAGTTCTGCGCAGCGGGCATCGAAGAGATGATGTCCAAAATCAAAGAGGCCAAGACGAAACGGGAGTCGCTTTCCGCTACAGCCGGCCGCACCGGAGCGCGTGAATCGATCTCTGCCGCCGACGACCTTTTCAGCGAACTCGATCGCATGTCCGACAAGATCGACGGGGAGAAGGCCAAGGGAGACGCTGCGGAGGCATTCTCAGATATCGACTTGGGAGGCACCGACTCGGACACGCACATCGATATAAACGAGGCGCCGCGCTCCGAACCCGACTTCGACGCCGCTCTTGAAGAACTCAAGCGTCGGATGGGGAAGGAGTAGCTCCTACTCCACTTCGTCCGCGAAGTCACGCAAGAAAAGCAGTCCGGCACACTCGCCCGCGCGAAAGAGAACTTCCTCCCGGCTGCGGGCATTCAGCCTCGATTGACGCCGACCTCCTCCGTCGACCACCAAGTGCCATACTCGGCCCTCTCGGGTCCCCAGGTATACAGCCAACCCCGCCGATTCGAGATCGTGTAACACCGGCGGCTCACCGTCTTCCGCGATGGGAACGGCAGCCATCTCGATATCCAACCGCGCAGGATCGCTTCCCAGGTCCAGCACCACAAAAGGGTGTGGGCCACCATCGTCGTCCGGATCACACCAGACTACGGACCCTCGCTCACCCTCAGCCAGATAAATGGTGCGCCAAATCGGTAGAGCGAATCTCGACCGTTCTCCGTCGGCACCCCACAACGCAAACGCGCCGCGCTGTGGGGCCTCCTGTTCCGGAGCACGTGAGATGTATTGGGTCAGGTCGATAATTCCATCGCTCATGCAAGCAATGGAACCTCGCCGGGACGCCTCAGTCAACGACGTACCCAGGGCCCGAACGACTCTGGCTCTGCGCTATGCCTTCGGATAGATTCTGCAGGCCAAGAACATGAGTGAATCAGCCACCCACAGGGTCGGTAGCACAATATGCAGAACTGGATCGGCATCGGGATTTGGATCGTCATGGGAGCCTCGATTGGGCTCTTCATGAAGGCCGTCGTCAAGCGTCCGGAAGAACAGCCGGGCCACACAGCGGTTATCGCCGCCCTGGGTGCTTTCGCAGCGGTTATCGGCGGCATGCTCGGGGTCGGGATCTTCCACATCTATGAGCCACTTGCCATTAGCCCCGGCGGCATGGGAGCCGGTGCAGTGTTCGCAGTCATGATGACGTTCGTGTACCGCTGGGGAATCCGCGGGCTGATCTAGCCGCCCCCAGTGTACTGACGTAAAAAGGTGACGCCGGCCCGCGAGCGGACCGGCGCCTTTCCCAACCCTGCTACGGTGAGGCACCTCGCCGTAGCATTTGTTATTTAGGGAGGTGACCAAGCCTCCCCGCCCGGATAACGCCGGGCGCCGCATCGTGGTTTACGCGGTACTACATCCACCCATCCGCCTCCCCACACATAATTCGACGTGACGGTGGCGAAAAAGGTTGCAGCGATGTCTGACGCACAGAGCTTCATTGACCAGAATCTGGGCCGCTTCCGTGAGGAGCTTTACGAGTTCCTTCGCATCCCATCCATCAGCGCCAAATCCGAGCACGATGGTGACATGCGTGATGCGGCGGACTGGTTCCGCGACCGCCTGACGGACGCCGGGCTCGAAGCCGAAATCCGTGCAACCGAAGGACATCCGATCGTTCTCGGTCGCTGGAGCGGAGCGCCCGAGGGGGCGCCGACGATCCTCATCTACGGCCACTACGACGTCCAGCCTCCGGAGCCACTCGAAGAGTGGTTGTCACCCCCGTTCGAGCCGACCGAGCGAGACGGCAAGGTCTTCGCGCGCGGGTCTGCGGACGACAAGGGTCAGCTCTATATGCATGTGAAGGCCTTAGAGGCCCACCTCGCGACGTCGGGCTCGCTGCCGGTGAACGTGATCGTACTCGCAGAGGGTGAAGAGGAGGTCGGATCCGAAAACCTCGTCCCATTCGTGAAGGAGAATGTCGACGACCTCGCGTGCGACTATGTGGTGATTTCGGACTCGAACATGTTCGCGGAGAACATGCCTTCGGTGCTGTTTTCGCTGCGTGGTATGGCTTACCTAGAACTCCACGTGAAAGGTGCACGAAGCGATCTCCACTCGGGGCAGTTCGGCGGACCTGTGGTCAATCCGGGGAACGCGATCAGCAAGATTATCGCGTCGCTGCACAACGCCGATGGAGGCGTCGCCGTCGAGGGCTTCTACGACGATGTCTTGGCTTGGGACGAAGAAACTCGTGCCCGCATCCGCTCGCTTCCCTTCAGCCCCGACGACTACAAGAAAGATCTCGAAGTCGACGCGCTGGGCGGAGAAGCCGAATACCACGTGCTCGAACGGCTCTGGATCCGACCCACATGTGACGTGAATGGGATCCTGTGCGGATACACCGGTGAGGGAGCTAAGACAGTCCTCCCGAACAAGGCGATGGCAAAAGTCAGTTTCCGGCTCGTACCCGACCAGACACCAGAACGGGTCGCTGATCTTGTACGTGCCCATATCGCCAAAGTGGCACCCGCTGGCGTGACCGTAGAGGTCGTGGAGTTGCACGGCGGGCGGCCCTGGCGCACCAACGTGGAAGGCAAATTGGTAGACGCGGCCTCTGCCGCATTGGAAGCTGCCTTCGGCACTCCAGCCGTACTCCAGGGCGAGGGGGGTTCGATCCCGATCGTCTCGGACTTCGAGGAGCAACTCGGAGCTTCAGCGCTACTCGTCGGGTTCGGGCTGCCGGGTTGCAACTTGCACGCCCCGAACGAGTGGTTCGCGCTTGATGCGTTCGAGAAAGGCATCGGAGCTCTTGCGGGTCTCTACGAGAACCTGGGGGCGTAAGCTCGCACGCGACCCGCTGAGCCCCACCGACCGAGAAGGCTAGCGGCCTACCATGGCGGTGGCCTTGAGCAGCGCACGCGCCTTATTGAGCGTCTCTTCGTACTCCTTGTCGGGATCGCTGTCAGCTACAATCCCCGCGCCCGCTTGCACATAAGCGCGGCCGTCCTTCGCCAGCACCGTGCGAATCGTGATCGCGGTGTCCATGCTCATCCCACCGTAGTTGAAGTAGCCGACGGCACCCGCGTACGGGCCCCTCCGGGTTGTCTCCAACTCGTCAATGATCTCCATCGCTCTGACCTTCGGGGCCCCGGATACAGTTCCCGCCGGGAAACACGCCTTAAAGACGTCGATGGCGCCCAGACCCTCTCGTAGACGGCCCTCGACCTGGCTCACGATGTGCATAACGTGCGAGTACTTCTCCACGACCATCAGATCGGGGACAGTCACGGATCCGTATTGAGCGACCCGCCCCACGTCGTTCCGCCCCAGGTCGACCAACATGCGATGCTCGGCCAGCTCCTTCTCGTCTGAGAGAAGATCGTCCGCCAACGCACGCTCTTCCTCTGGCGTCTTACCTCGCGGACGCGTCCCAGCGATAGGGCGCACTGTGACGACGCCGCCCTCTACCCGAACGAGAACCTCAGGAGAACTCCCGACGAGGCTGACCCCATCGAGTTCGAGAAAATAGAGATAAGGCGACGGATTGAGGCTTCGTAACCCCCGGTAGAGTTCGAAGGGAGACGCCTGCAAGGGCACGCTGAGACGCTGACTCAAGACGACCTGGAACGCGTCACCTGCACGTACATATTCGCGAATGCGCTGCACGCCCTTCTCGAAATCCGCTCGCTTCATAGAGCTCGTGAACGGCGGATCATCCTCCGGCTCAGCTCGAAGATTGAGCGGCTTCGGCCCATCCACCTCACCGAGACGCTCCACCACTCGCCGCGTCTTTTCCGCCGCCTCTTCGTACAGGCTCTCCAGTTCGGCATCACTCGTGTCGACGTCCACCGGAACCGCGGCGATCGCCAGGGCTCGGCTCTTGAAGTTGTCGATGGCCAGGACGACGTCGGTGAAAACGAAAAGCCCGTCCGGTACTCCCAGGTCGTCGACCGGGGCGTTTGGCAGATCTTCGATCTCCCTGACTACATCATAGGAAAAGAAGCCCACAGCTCCGCCCCAAAAACGTGGTAGACCCTCGACTTGAGCGGGCACACGTGCGTGCAGCCTGGCATCGAGATCGGCCAGCGCATCGTCCGTGTCCACCTCGGACCAACCATCCTCGGCAGTCCAAGTAGACACCACCCCGCGATCCACTCTCCATGCGCTCGATGGACGGGTTCCCACGAAGGAGTATCGGGCCCATTGTTCGCCTCCCACGACGGACTCGAGGAGGAAGCCGAACGGCGGCTCCACGAGCTTCGCGTATGCGGTGACCGCCGTGTCGACGTCGAAGAGGAACTCGCGCCAAACGGGCACCAGGCCTGAGGCTCGGGCGTGGGCCTTGAATTGATCAAGAGAGGGAAGAATCTGCATGGGCGCCCCAATGTCCCCACACTCCAACACACCGTCAACGGCCCTGCTCGCCGTGGACACCGGCGGGACCTTCACCGATCTGGTTCTTCTCCGTGAAGGGCGGATCGCCACACTGAAGGTCCCATCGACTCCACACGACCCGTCACAGGCCGTGCTCGACGGGATCGCTGAGATGCTGGAAAGCCACGAAGACTTCTTTCTGTTGCACGGATCTACGGTAGCCACGAACGCACTTCTGGAGCGACGTGGAAGCAAGGTCGCTCTGATTACTAATCGTGGTTTTGAGGACGTGATCGAGATCGGGCGACAGAACCGGCCGCAGCTCTACGCACTGGTCGGTCACCGGCTCCCATCCCTTGTAGACAGAGACAGCCGCCTCGGCATTGGCGGCCGACTAGGGCCGCGGGGCGAAGAGATCGAGCCTTTGGATGACGCCGAATTGGGCGACCTCTTGGCCCGACTCACCGAGACCGGCGCTGAATCGGTCGCGATCTGTCTCTTGCACTCCTATGCCGACGACAGTCATGAGCGGGCCGTCGCAGCTGCCGTTACTGAGTCCGGACTGCCCCTGTCCGTCTCGTCCGAGCTGGTACCGGAGTTCCGGGAATACGAACGGACATCGACGACTGTCGTAAATGCATATGTCTCGCCAATCATGAAGAAGTACCTCGGAAGATTGTCTGAGGAGGCGGGAGCCAAGCGCGTCACAATCATGGGATCGAACGGCGGAGCGCTCCCAGTTGAACGAGCACGGCGGGAGCCAGTCCACACGGTTCTTTCTGGGCCTGCCGGCGGTGTGATTGGCGCCCTCACTTGGGCGAAACGCGCCGGCACGGATCATGTGATCACGTTCGATATGGGCGGCACGTCGACCGACGTCTCCCTTTGCCCGGGCAGGCCACTCAGGACCAGAGAGTTCGAGATCGCCGGGCAACCGACATCGATTCCCGTCATCGACATCCATACGGTCGGAGCCGGGGGCGGTTCGTTGGCCCGCGTGGACGCGGGTGGCGCACTCAGGGTCGGGCCACAGAGCGCCGGAGCCGATCCCGGACCCATCTGTTACGGGCACGGCGGCCAAGGTGTCACCGTCACGGACGCTCATGTCTGGCTGGGGCGCCTGCCAGCGGGGGCTTTTCTAGGCGGCGGCTCCGAGTTGGATCGCGATGGGATCCGCGGGCCGCTCCAGGAAATCGCGACGGCGTTGGACATGACTCTGGAGGAAGCTGCCGAGGGAATCCTCTCCGTTGCCGATACCGCGATGGAGCGCGCCCTTCGCGTCATCTCTGTCGAGCGCGGCTACGATCCGGCGGACTTCGCCGTAGTCGCTTTTGGCGGCGCGGGTGGCCTTCATGTGGCGGAACTGACCAGCAGAGTGGGCTCGCAGAAAGCGCTGGTGCCGCCAGATCCGGGGCTCCTCTCAGCCTACGGGATGCTCGCTTCCCCGGTGACCCGCGAAACATCGCGAACGGTCCTCCTGTCCACGGACATGACCGACATCGATCGGGTGATTGCAGAGACGCTCGACACGCTTGAGGCGACTGCCCTCGAAGAGATGCTCGCCGAAGGCTCGCCGGCGGACGCACTGACGACGGAACGCTGGATCGACGCGCGGTATGCCGGACAGAGTTTCGAACTCCGGGTGCCTGCAGCTACGTGGACGAACGACTTCCATGAAGCTCACGAGGAGCGGTACGGCTATCGGCGCGACGATTCGCCGGTCGAGGCCGTGACACTACGCGCGACGGTGACCGCACCCCCACCACCACTCGCGGTCGATCGGCTCGACGAGTCGCAAGGGATGCCGGCAACCGAAGCGTGCCGCGTGGTGAGTGGCGGAAGCGAGGTGGACGCGGTTCGTGTCTGGCGCAGAGACCTGCGGAGCGGAGATCGAATCGAGGGTCCCGCCGTTGTGCAGGAATACAGCGGCACAACATGGGTCCCGCCGGAGTGGGTCGTGGACGTGGACGAATGGGGCACCCTCCACCTGAGTCAGGCCGCCGAATAGCCCTGCGGGCCGAGCCAGTCGCGTTATCTTTTCCAGTTCGTGCAACGGCTGCCCACGTTGACCGCGACCTACAAACATATGACTGAAAACACCGAGACCCTCGAGAGCCCCCTGAAGACGCCCCCGGCGTCTGACGACGATATAAAGCCGCCCTATTTGGCTGCAGCGATCGCCGGGATTCTGGTATTCGGTCTCTATGCGCTGACGCTCTCCCGCACCACCGCCTTCTGGGATACGAGCGAGTACATCGCGACTGGGCACATGCTTGGGATCCCGCATCCACCAGGGAACCCCACCTTCGTCGTGTTCGCACGTGCGTGGTCGGTCCTGTTGGCGCCCCTCGGTCTCTCGGTCGCGGTTCGGATCAACTTGTTCAGCGCACTCATGGGCGCTGGAGCGCACATGATGTGGTTCTTGGTCGTACACCACGTGCTGCGCTCATTCTCCAAAGACAAGATCTTCCGACTCGTCGGCGCCTCTGTGGCGGTGCTGGTCAGCTCGACTGCATTCACGGTTTGGAGCCAGTCGAACGTCAATGAGAAGGTCTACACCGTCTCGTTGCTGACCATTGCAGTGCTCTCTTGGCTCGCGGTCCGCTGGCAAGAGAACATCGGGAAAGGGAAGGACGACAACCTACTCGTCCTCATGGCGTTCATTCTCGCGCTCAGCGTCGGGAATCACCTCATGGCCTTCTTGGCTGCACCCGCCATCGGGTTGTTCATTTTGGTCGTCCATCCGAAGACGCTGCTCAACTGGCGGCTGTACGTTATGGCCGGCGTGGCCGCGATCGCGGGTTTGTCAATTCACCTCTTCCTGCCGATCAGAGCCGCACTTGATCCGGTGATCAACGAAGCCGCACCCACTTGCCCAGACATCGGGTCTGCGCTGACGGCAGTTGCGACCTACGGGAAAGCCGGGTGTGAGGCGTTGGCCGAGGCCCTGAACAGAGATCAATACCAGAAGCCGGGACTCATTCCGCGACTGGCGCCATTGTCCTCTCAGTTGGCCAATTACCTCCAGTATTTCGACTGGCAGTGGGCGCGATCTCTCGACGGGACGACCCCGGTGTTCGCCAACCTCCGGTTGCCGTTCACCATGCTCTTCACAGGACTCGGCGTCTGGGGCGCGATTGAACACGCGCGTCGCGACAAAGCCTCGTTCGTCTTCATGGCGACGCTCTTCGTCACGTTGTCGTTCGCCCTCATCTACTACATGAATTTCAAATACGGGTACTCCCTCGAGTCACCCGGCGGGCGCAACCTGCACGAAGTCCGCGAGCGCGACTACTTCTTCATGGGTTCCTTCTCGGTGTGGGGCCTGTGGGCCGGAATCGGGATCACGGCGCTGTGGCGAGAAGCAGCCAACGAAATGAAAGTGGGGCTCAGTAAGACGACTCCAATCCTGGCGCTGGCGCTCATTCCGCTCGTCTTCAATTTCTCGTGGGCGAACCGCGCCGAGGACTACTCTGCGCGGGACTGGGCTCACAATCTGCTCATGAGCGTCGAGCCCTACGGTGTGCTATTCACCAACGGTGACAACGACACATTCCCTCTCTGGTACCTACAGGAAGTCGAGGGTATCCGACGTGACGTGACCGTGATCGTCACTTCGTACCTCAACACCGACTGGTACACAAAACAGCTCCGTGATCTGACCGCTCCATGCGCGCCAGGAGTCGATCCTTCGTCAGACTGGTCACGAATTCAGTGTCAGCGGCCCTATACAGCCGAGAACACGCTCGCGGCCTATGTATCAGCGGAGGCGGAAGCCGGCGGTAAGGTGCCGCTCTTGGTCCCAGGCGGAATCCGCGTACCGACGAAGTCACTGATCCCGCTTTCTAACGAACAGATCGATCAGGTTTCAGAGAGCGTCGTCCCGATTCAAGGCACTCGCCAAATCCAGATGGGCAACGTAATCGCGACGATTCAAGACGGAGCCAACCTGCTGCCCTGGCAGCAGTACGCCCTCTCGCTCATCAACAACGTCATCGACGAGAGGCCTATCTACTTCGCGTCGAGCGGAAACGCTGCCTCAGCTTTGGGCGTGAACGATTACTTGGTCCGCCAAGGTCTGGCGTACCGCTTGAACAATGGGGCGCTGCCCGAGTCGGAGAACGCCGGCTTCCTGCAGATGCAACAATCCCCGTATATCCCGGTCACCGGAGATTGGGTCGATGTGGCGCGGACCGCCGCCTTATTGGACGAAGTCTTCATCCACCGAACCGGTATCCCGGACGATTGGCCCCACTGGCCCGACCTCGCCACGATCGGCATCCCGAACTACTACATGTGGAGCTACTTGGCGCTCACACAGGCCGCGATCCAGATGTCGGACCAAGAGGCGATTGATCGATACCAGGCGCGCGCCGAAGCTTGGCAAGTACTCGGGACTTAAGCGGCCCGCCTAGAGGTCGACGACTACACCGCGGTTGGTCGCCTCGGCACGCTGCATCACGAGTGACGCCACGGCAACGTCCTGGACCGCATTCCCGACAGACTTGAAGAACGTGATCTCGTCGGGTGAGGTCCTTCCCTGCCTCCGGCCTAACACTACCTCTCCGATCTCCGCGACCATGACGGACTCGTCCACGAGCCCCTCGCGAATGGCCGCCACGATCTCGCCCGCTTCCTCCATGATGGCTTCGCGCTGATCAACGATGACGCGGGCGCGTTGGACCAGAGCCGGGTCCACTTCGATCATGTCCAGCGTGAACGATCCCACTCCCGTGACATGTGTCCCGGGCTCGATCAGCGTGCTGTCAAAGACTGGAGTCTTGCTGTTGGTCGCGGCGATCACGATGTCCGCGCCGTCCAACGCCTCGCTGGGTGAGCTCGCAGATATGGCCGTCACATCCACGAGCTCACGGGCAAGCTTGTCCGCAGACGAGCCGGAGGGAGAAAAGATCCTGACGTGTTCGATGTCACGGACGCACCGAACAGCTTCGAGCTGGGTCCGGGCCTGCACACCGGCACCGAAAAGTGCCACGGTCCGGGACTCTTCACGCGCGAGGAGATCGGCGGCGAGCCCTCCTACAGCACCCGTCCGGAGCGCAGTGAGCCACGTACCATCCATGAGCGCTGTAGGACAGCCAGTCTCCGGATCTAGGACGAGCACGACCGCGTGAATCGCGGGAAGACCGAGTGCGGCGTTTCCCGGATTCACCGACACGACCTTGGCTCCAGCCTGGTCCACATCAGTGAGATGCGCAGGCATGAACAGGCTCACACCCTTCTCTGATTCCAGTGCCACGCGGACCGGAACGGTCGCGTGTCCTCCGGAGAGCGCGGCGAACGCTCCTCGCATGGCTTCGATCGCTGCCGGCATATCCACGCAGTGCCTGACGTCGTCCGCAGACAGAATTCTCATTTGCATGTCGGTACCTGCCATCGCAGAGTAACGGCCAACCCACGGCCAATCGGCACCATTCTATCCTCCAATCCCTGTCACCGCATGAGAGTTCGCCAACCGTGAGCCAATCAACCCGTCACGTGGCTATCGTGGGCGCCGGCGTCTTCGGCGCCGTGTCAGCACTCGTCCTAAGGCAACGCGGCTGGGAGGTCACCGTGATCGATCCCGGACCGCTTCCGCACGTCGATGCTTCTTCCACAGACGTGAGTAAGGTGATCCGAATGGACTACGGCTCAGACGTCTTCTACATGGAGTTGGGTGAAGAGGCGTTCGATGGATGGGACCGGTGGAATCGCGAATGGCCACGCCCTCTCTATCATGAGGACGGTTTCTTGATTCTCTCACGGGGGGCGATGGAGGCGGGGAGCTTCTCAGCGGACAGCTTCGCGGCCCTCAAGGAGCGGGGTCACGATCCAATTCGACTGACCGACGTCCCAACCAACCTGATGTCACAGTGGGATCCCGACAGCCATTCTGACGGTTACTTCAATCCGCGCGCGGGGTGGGCTGAGAGCGGCGCAGTCGTCGACCAGCTGATCAGGCTCGCACGATCCGAAGGCGTGCGCTTCCGTGAGGCAGGAATGGCAGCGCTCCTCTCCGACGAGAGCCGTGTCTCCGGGGTACTCACCACTGCCGGAGAACGGGTCCTTTCCGATCGTGTTGTCGTGGCTGCGGGAGCATGGTCACCGTCATTGTTGCCGTGGCTCTCGGACGTAATCTGGGCGACAGGACAGCCGGTACTTCATTTTCAAGCCGACGACGCCACTGCGTTCAGTCCTCCGAATTTCTCCCCGTGGTCTGCGGACATTTCCCTGAGCGGGTGGTACGGCTTCCCCGCACTCGAAGACGGACGCGTGAAGGTGGCCAACCACGGTGTTGGGACTCGCCTTCACCCGGACCAGCGAGGAACCGTCAGCGACGATCATGTCGCCCGGACTCGCGACTTCCTACGTGGTGCAATCCCACGGCTGGCCGACCAACCCGTGGTATATCGACGGGTGTGTATGTACTGCGACTCCTTCGACGGCGACTTTTTAATAGGTGCAGATCCCGACCGAGAGGGCCTCGTAGTGGCCACGGGCGGAAGTGGACACGGCTTCAAGTTCGCACCCGTGCTTGGAGATGTGATCGCGGATGCCGTTGAGGGGATCGAGAATCCTCGATCCTCCCGGTTCGGGTGGAGAAAGTTCGGCCAGGTGAGAACTGAAGAAGCTCGATTCACCGGAGACTGAGTAGCACCGAGAATGCCCATCAACCTCAACCACCTGAACGCATATGAAGACGATATCGACATCAGAGGCGCCCCAGCCCGCGGGACACTACTCCCAAGGAGTCGCCCACAACGGACTGGTCTACGTCGCTGGACAGCTCGCGATCGATCCGTCGTCGCCAGACTCACCTAGGGGGGACGCCGCGAGCCAGACCCACCAAGCGTTGGCGAACGTCAATGCGGTCCTTCAGGCCGCTGGTTCACACCTTGGCCTCACTTTGCAAATGACGATCTATGTCACGGACGTGACGCTCTGGCCCACCGTGAACGAAGCGTACGCGAAGGTTATGGGTGACCACCGACCCGCCCGGGCGATCGTCCCTATCAGCCCATTGAAGTCAGACTTCGTCATTGAAATTCAGGCGATCGCTGCGATACCGGAGAACGACTCGCCATGAGTGCCTAGGCGTCGACAGGCATCCGGACCTCGGGCCCCTTCCGCAGGCGGCCAGCCAGTAGGGAGCGTCGGGATGGAGTACAACGCGGTTGATGTTACCCCATCTCTCGCGGTCCTTCAGATTGCGGACGCCCGCGGAGGAGCAATGGGAATTCGGCACCTCGTTCCGCCCGTCGAGGTACCCCAATACACCTCGCTCCTCTAAGGTCTAGGACGAGAACTAAGAAGGAAAGGTTGCAGTTCCCTGGGCGGGCTTCACCGGAGCACGGAGCAACACGCGTCCGGGCCCAGACGCCGCTGGCCTCAGGGCGGGCCCCATTCCGGACGCCTCCTCTCGAACCTCGAGAATCGAGTCGAAGAGCTCGGGGCGGGCATCGACCGCTTCTCCCCGGCTGAACAGGATAATCCGGGGAATCTCACGGAGAAGCTTCTGCGTGAGCACCAGCGTGCGAATCCGGGCCTCCACGTCGAGTCGATCGAAGGGCTCCTCGAGAACCAACGACCCTAGCACCCGTCCACCCGCTGCAACGAGCGACGCAGCGGCCAGTCGTGTGGCCACGCGAGCAGTGGCCAAGTCCTCTTCTGACACGGGGGTCAAGATTCCTCGGTCGCCCTGGAGCACCGCCCGACCATCAACCCGGGTAATTGCGAGAATGCGTCCCCCTGAAATTCGGCACACAAATCGTGAGGCTCGATCGAGCAACATGTCCGTCGCCCTGCTCGCACGAACCGCTCTGATGCGTTTCAGAGATGCGATGACATCGCCAAGCGGACCCTCTTGGATCTCACCGGGCTCCTCAACGGTGTCGATCGGACCCAACTCGAGAAGACGGGCGCGGAGGAGTTCCACCCGCTCCGATCCCCCCTCCAACGCCGCATGCAACCGCAGGGATCGGCCTTCTAATTCCTGGAGATGCGCCGGCTTCATTTCGAGTTGCTCCCAACGGCTCTTCCACCAACTTCCGTCTTGTAACACGGACTCCCAGTCGTCGGTGAGTTCGGAAAGCACTTCCTCGTAGTGGCTGTCCAGAACCCGACCACAAGTGAGGCACGGTGCCTCCGGGCCTGCAGCTTCCATCTGCTTCAGGCGAGTCCTGAGCTCACGAGCTCGATCGCGGTATGCATGTAGGGTGGTTTCAGCATCCTGCCTTTCGCGAAGCCAATCCATGGTCGCGACCTCGAGGTCCCCGTCGACCTCGACGACATCTGCCCGGAGCTCCTGAAGGTCGCGCTCTGCGGAGCGAAACTCCGCAGAGACCTGTTCAGGATCTACCCGGACCGCGCCACGAACCGGGCCCTCTCCGCGGATGCCGTTCGTCCTAGGGGCCAAATGATCGACATCACTCCGGGCTCCGCCTCTCGCGAGCGCCGCGTCGACTACGGCGAGTCCCCGGCTCACGGCCACCGCTTCGATGGCGAGGCGAACCGCGTCGTCGAGCGTCTCGCTGTCCCGTCCGCCCCACAACCGCCGGAGCGCGCCGCCAGCCCAACCTCCTCCCTCACGCAGAAGTAGCTCTGCCACCGCTCTTCGAGCACGTCCACCACCGCCGATCACCGCAGTCAGTCCTGTGGGCAGAGAGGTGCTCACACGCCCAACACCTGCGATGTCTCCGTCCAGAGCATCAAGAGCCCCGATGGTCTCCGAGTCCATCTCCGCACGCAGTTCGTTCGGGACCAAACTCCATACGACGTCCCGAGTGCTCTCACCAAGGACGCCGTCCCGTTCGAGCTCGGCTTCGAGCGCGTCCCGCAGAAGACCGGGAGCATCCAATGGGAGCCAGACAGCGGAAGGCACGCGGACTTCTTTGCCTGCTTCTACCGTGAGGTGAAGTGCGCGCTTTCGGAGTTCGCCCAACTGGTCCCCCTGAAGCGCCAAAAGATCTTCCGGCGACGCACCCGCCAGCCGCAGCCGCACGATCTTACCGTCGATGCCGCCCGGCACTTCGTCGGTCACCTCCTTGACCCGGCGCTGCAAGTTCTTGGGATCACCGGAGACGACTTTCACTGGAGCCAAGGCAACGACCGGCCGACTAGGAATCGATCGGAACGTCGTCTCACCGGTCTCTAGGTCGACCGTGAGGAAGCCCTTTTCATCGGCGGCCTCCTCCCAAGGGTCAAGCGCGACCCGTTCCAGCGAGCCTGAGTAGCGTACGTTATCCGCAACCGACCCTCTACGGTGTGCGCCGCCCAACGCGACGTAGTTCCACTCGTCCGGGTCGACGTGGACGCCCTCCTCACCCGAAGTCTCCGCGGTTCCGTGGAGCACGAGGAGGTTCCACTTCATACGTGGGTCAGATTCTGGAATGGCCGGGGGGTGCCGTGCAGCCGCCCGATACGGAACCAGACACGCATGCAGCCCGAGCTTCTCCATGAGGATCGACCGGGTGAGTCCTGTAGCAGCTTCGACGTTCGGAAACGTATCCAGCACCGCGAGAGCGCCGGGATCCCCGGGCCGCCTCGGGGTGTCCCTCGGGCCCGCCACCATAAGCACCGGCGTGTCAGGGAGGGACGCCCGAAGCACTTCCAGTCCCCTGGCTAAAGCTACGACGGCGCTGGCAGGTGGGTCTGGCCGGTCAAACACATCCCCCGCGACCACGATGACCTGCGGAGCAATTCGAACGACTTCTTGGATGGCACGTTCGAAGGCAGCGGCTACATCTCTCTCTCGCATGTCCGCACCACGTTCGATCCGTCCGTAGGCACGGAAGCCGAGGTGGAGGTCGGAGAGGTGCGCAACGATCATACGTCCGGCGGGCCTCCAACGGACGTAGAGAAGCCACCGAATCCGGGATCCAGCGCACTGAGCTCCGCCCGAGAAGCAATCATGATGCGCTCCGTCTCTCCTTCAGCGGTCTCTCGGTGCAGCGTTCGGTGCTCCCACACAGACGTGGGCTCACTTACGCCATCTAGATGAGGCCCCCACGCCAACAGACCCGCTGGTGACACATGAGCCACGAGCGACTCTCGCGAGCGACGTGATAAGCCTCCAGGCCCGCCCAAAGCCGCCAAGGCGTCACCGTCCACCAAGACTAGGTCGTACTGACTGTCCAGTCTCTCGATGAGGTCGTCCAGATTGCCGATGCGTACCGAGCGGCGCTCGGCGTCGCCGACCTCGAGGTCGGTGTCGAGGTGCGCGCTCCCGAGTTCAACGACATCCCGCGTACGCTCAAGGACGTGTACCACCGCCCTGGGATGTTCGCGCACGACAGCTTGAGTGAGCGAAGACGCACCCCCGCCCAAAGCCAGCACACGCCACTCCTCCTCCTGAGCTGGCATCGCAGCACGCGCGATCGTTACGTCCCAGGGATCTGCACCAGCCTCGTCCAAGCGCAGCGACCGGCGCAACCGAGTCCCCTCAATGAGGACCCGCGCAGAGCCCTGCCTTCCAGCGCTTCGATCTTCGACGCTGATCTCCCCCAACGGTGTGGTCCGCTCCTCACGAACCACAACGCGGGGCCGCGCGCCAAGGACAACTCCGTAGATGAGGCCGCTCAGAGACAGCATCACAAGACACCCAATTAGCAGCGACGACGGCATCGGCGCCCGAGGCAGCATCAGACCGGTGATACCGAACCCGATCGCCGCACCGAACGCGGCGGGAGCGCCGGGTCCGGGGAGAGGCCCGCGCAGATCGTGCGTGCTGGCAACCGAAAGTCCACCTAGGACCGCCCCACACGTGTAGAGAGGGAACGCAGCCAATACCGCGAGTCCGATGCCCTGGCCCATGGCGCCCGAGCCCATTTCTTGCAGAACAGTCCATGAGGTGCCGAAAACGGCGGCTCCGAGGAAGGCAACCAAGGCCATGACCCACCTACGACGAAGCACATCGGTCAACTTTGGGTCGTACTTGGGCATCGCCCAAAGACCGACTGCAAAGGCTCCCAACTCTGTGACGAGGACGGTGCTCAACGACCGCATGAGCCCCGTACCCGCATAGAGAAGGATTCCGATCGCCACCTCAGCGGCTACCGCGGCTGCAGCCCCGACGAACAGCGCCGGAAGCCAACCCAACATGCGGTCGAGGCGGGTCACTGGGACGGAGTCCCGAACGAGCCGCCGTAGAAGAGCAGCGGTTCCTGTTCTGACGTCCCTGAAGCGGTCACACGCCCGATCATAATCGAGTGATCGCCCGCGTCCACAATACGTTCGAGGACACAGTCCAACCAAGCAGCTCCGTCACTCAGCACCGGATTTCCTCCCTCACTCATCATCCACTTCACGTTGTCGAAACGCCCCGTCGCCGGGTCTCCGGCGAATCGTTGGGCCACATCGGCTTGGTCCGACGCCAAGATCGTCACACAGAAAGCACCCGCAGCAACGAGTGGATCGTGGGACGACGCCTTTCTATCGATACAAACGAGCACGAGAGGAGGGTCCAAAGAGACCGAGGTGAACGCGTTAACGGTCAGTCCCCTCGGGGTACCGTCGGCCGTAACGGCAGCTACGACGGTGACACCGGTCGGGAACCGACTCATCACATCCCTAAACATCCCCGAATCCAGTTGGTCCATCCTACCCGTAGACGAAGGCGCGGCGGCTGGCCATATCCGGCCTGCGTCCGCGTTCTCAGCTTGCCCCCGCAGGGGTCAGCACTAGCTTTCTTGGCCCTGAACCACCTACCCGAAGGCCAGATGCGTAGGAATCTCCTAGCGATCGCGGTGATCTTAACCGTGGCTACAGGCTGCGACAACGTCACCTGGGACGGGATCGACGTGCAGCTTCAACCGCCCCCGGCTCGTGCCCACTTGGTGGCCGAGGCCCCGGGATCAGCCGCGACGATCAAGGAGCAAGACACTCGACCCGAGTTGCCACAGGGTCCCATCTTGTTGGCCGGAGTACGCTCTGGATCAGAGGCGACCCTCTATGTAGTGGGCGAAGTCCAAGGCGACGCCATCAACGAGCTTCCGTCAGAAGAAAGCGCCCCGGGCTTCCACGAGTATTTCATCCAAGAACAACTCGCTCCCGGCTCAGAATGGACGCTGTTCTCTCAGGGCGTCCGAGTTGGGAGCCTGACTGCACGCGAAGTCTATCTGAACGAGGATTTTTGCGTACCACGGGCAACGATCACAGGCACGGTTGAACTCGTTCCGGGCGCGGCAGGCACGACTCGACTTATGGGGCTTCCTGCCAATGCGGGCCGAGGGAGGGACTACGACACCTATCGGGTGCATCAGGACGACTACGGCCAGCGGGTCGCGTCCTTGGGAATGGCGAACGCGACGATAGCTCGTGTGCGCGCTGTATTCCCACCTGACGGGCCGCTCTCGATCCGCCAAGACATCCAGGCGCTGCAATTCGTCGACGCACCTGGAGAGGCGATCGCAGCGACCTTCCTGTTCCGGGACCAGCTCTCCGTGAGTGCCCCCGCCGCTGGCGCCTATTCGATTTTCGTGATGGGCTCCCAAGTGGACACCCTGTATCAGCAGACGTTCGAGTGGTACCGGCCGGCTGATTCGCAGGGGAAAGGGGCGCCGCGCTACTACGACCATTTGGACCTGAACGGAGACGGCCAGGAAGAGGTTCTTCTGGACGTCTACGGTTCGGAGTCGCGATGGTTCGCGACGCTCGCGCAACGAAACGGTTCCTGGGTACGAGCGTTTGAGGATTCCTGCGGTCAGACACCCGTCGGCTGATGCGGCGTCATCCGACGCCGTTTCGTAGCAGGATGCACCTTCTCCTGCTTTTCGCGGTCTCCGCATGCGGACCGCACATCGATGACGCACCTCCCGAGGCGGCCGCCGCGACCATAACGGTCGTCGACGCGACCGGGACAGAGCGTCACCTTCGAGGACCTGCGCAGCGCATCGTTTCTTTGGTCCCATCTGCCACCAGCACCCTGAGAGCTTTGGGCGTGGAGTCACGGCTGGTGGGCCGGACTGACTTCGACACCGCGCCATGGATGCAGATTCTTCCATCGGTCGGGGGCGGACTCGATCCGAATCTCGAAGAAATCGTCGCTCTTCAGCCGGATCTCGTCATTCGATTCGCGGGGGAGCAGGACCCCAGGACTCCGGCGCGACTGGATGACCTGGGGATCACCCACTTCGCGCTTCGGCCGGACCGCCTCGAAGACGCCTACACCTCCATAACTCAGCTCGGTGCGCTCACCGGGTCAGAGCAAGCCGCCGACGCAGTAGTGGCAGAGATTCGAGCAGAGTTGGATGCGCTCCGAAGTGCCGTCGCTTCCCGTCCCCGATTGCGCACGGTGTACGTGCTCGGAGGCACGCCGCCTTGGGTCGCAGGATCGGGGACATACATCGACGATATTCTCTCGCTGTCGGGTGGAGACAACGTCTTCTCGGACCTCGGATCGCTCTATGCGTCCGTGAGCCCAGAACAGATTCGTGCCCGGGAGATCGACGTCGTGCTCGTTTCGAGCGCGGGGGACTTCGATCCAACGTTGGCACCGGGCGCACGGATCGTAGAGGTCGGTGGCACGCTCGAAATCCCAGGACCGGAAACCGCCGAGGCCGCGTGGAGATTGGCGGAACTCCTCCACGCTACGAAGCTCCGTTGAGCCGCTCGACGCTGGGCGGGCTTCTCGTCGCGGCCCTTCTGATCAGCCTTCTATTGGGTGTGGGCTTTGGGTCCGTACCGGTTCCGACCGGCGACGTACTGTCCGTACTCTCAGGAGGGGGCACGGACGTCCAACGCGACATCGTGATGAACCTCCGACTCCCTCGGGTCCTCTTGGGGATGCTGGTTGGCGGCTCGTTGGCACTCGCAGGTGCGACCTTCCAAGCCTTGCTACGGAACCCACTGGCCGAACCCTACATCCTCGGCATTTCCGGTGGCGCCTCGCTTGGGGCAGTGTCGGTGATCGCACTCGGACTGGTGTCTGCAAGTTCGTGGGCGCTCCCACTCGCAGCCTTCGCCGGAGCGCTCTTGGCGATCTGGCTCGTCTTCCGGGTCGCGACAGCGACCGGGCGTGCCATGGACGTCCGAGTGCTTCTTCTTGCTGGGGTCGTGATCGCCGCGTTCTTCTCGGCATGTATCGCGTTTATCCTGTCGATCTCCCCGGCGCGGACCGTCCAGACGGCCGTTCAATGGAGCATGGGCTCCCTCGCGGGAGCGAGTTGGGGAAGCGTCCTGGTCGCGGCCGTCTACACGCTCCCCGCTGCGGGCGTACTCATAGCGCTCTCGCGGCCGTTGAATCTCATGTCGATCGGCGAAGAGACCGCGTACTACCTCGGCGCCGACGTGGAGGGGGTGAAGCGTACAACGCTACTCATCGCGGCTCTGATCACCGCGGCGGGGGTGGCCGTGGCGGGCATCATCGGTTTCGTCGGGCTCGTGGTACCTCACGCGGTCCGTCTATTGATTGGGTCCGACCACCGAGCGCTTTTGCCGCTCTCGTTCTTGGGTGGAGCCGTCTTCCTCACCTTGGCCGATCTCGCGGCACGTGTTGTCATGGATCCCATCGAGGTCCCAATCGGCGTGGTCACCGCGTTCATCGGCGTGCCCATCTTCTTAGTTCTCCTACGACGTAGTGTAGGACACACGTGAAGATCGAAGCTCTAGATCTGGTCGTCAGCTACGATGCCGGACAGCGGCCGGCCTTAGATGGTGTATCGATGGAGGCCCCCGACGGCTGTTTGTATGCGGTCCTCGGTCCGAACGGCTCGGGTAAGTCGACCCTTATGCGGGCACTCCTGGGCGTAGAGAAGGTCGACGCCGGAAAGACTTTGTTGGACGGACGTGAGACCCACGAATGGGACAGAAAAGACCTCGCCAGGGCCGTCGGCGTGGTATCACAAGCGGAGACGATCTCCTTCCCTCTGACCGTTCGTGAAATGGTATCCATGGGACGATACCCGCACCTCGGCCCCTTGGAGAGTGAACGCGACTCAGATCGTACCGCGGTCAATTCCGCGCTCGCGGCATGCGACGTCTCGGCGCTCGCTGACCGAGACGTGATGACCCTCTCCGGAGGGGAACTCCAACGAGTACGCATCGCGCGCGCCCTGGCCCAAGAGCCTCGTGCATTGGTACTCGACGAGCCGACCAACAGTCTCGATATCCGACACGAGATGGGCATTCTCGAACTTCTTCGGGAAGCGGCGGACTCCGGACTCACCGTTGTCGTGGTCACCCACGGACTCGACCTCGCAGCCCGCTTCGCCGACCGCATGCTCCTACTGGACGATGGCAAAGTCGCTGCAGAAGGCACGCCGGCTGAGGTCATGACAGAAGAGACGATTGCCGAGGTCTATCAGTGGCCCGTCGCCATTGCTCCCGATCCAGCGTCAGGGGCGCCGAGAATTACCCCGCTACGTCCCCAGCCTCGGACCGAGCGGTAAGGAAGCTGCCGTACCTGGACTCGGCGATCAGTCCATCTTGAACCGCTTCGCGAACCGCGCAGTCCGGCTCGTGCACGTGGGCGCAGCTTCGGAAGCGGCAGTGGCCCAGGTGCTCCGCGAACTCCGGGAAGCAAGCAGCGACCTCTTCAGGTGCCACGCCCCAAAGGCCGACATCGCCAAAGCCCGGGGTGTCGGCGACCAGACCACCGCATGCCAAGGCAATGAGGCGGGAGCCTACCGTCGTGTGCCGTCCCGTCCCCGTTTTACGAGACAACGCTCCGATCTTGAGGTCCAGCTGCGGATCAACCGCGTTGAGAAGCGATGACTTTCCCACTCCGGAAGGGCCCATCAGCGTCGACGTCCCCGAGCAGAGTAGGTCGTGTAGCTCATCCAGGCCGGTCTCTGTGTTCGCGCTGACTAACAGCACCCGATACCCAACGCCCTGATAGAGCTCCTGAAGCATCGCCGCCACCTCAGCGGCTCCGGGAAGCTCAACTTTGTTGACGATCAGAATGGGGCGCATACCGCTGGACTCACCCACCACAAGCAGACGATCTACCAACTCGACGGACACGTCAGGGTCCCTTGCGGACACGACTGCGAGGACTGAATCGAGATTCGCAGCAAGCAATTTGGCTGCGCGGCCACCACGGCCGCGGCGCACCAGCTCCGTCTGTCGATCAGCGACATCCTTGATGGCCCAGGCGTCACCGATTTGTTCAACAGTGACCGCGTCACCGATCACCACCTGCATACCGGTCCGCTGCTGCTGCTTGAGCCGGCCCCGCAGCGAGGCGTCGACACTCGTGCCGTCTTCGAGAACTACGCGGTAGACGCCACCGGCTGCCTCGTGAACCGCGCCGTTCAATGGCACTCCTGGATACACGAAGCCCCCCGCCAGAAGTCGTTCTGACGGGGGGCCACATGAACCGACCGAGTGACGGCCGGACAGAACATCACGCCGCGAACGACTCCAGAGCGGTTCCTTTCCCACCCTCGCGCAGGCGTCGCAGTGCGCGGTCCCTGAGCTGACGAATCCGCTCACGGGTCACGCCTAGCATGTTCCCGATCTCTTCGAGGGTGTGCTCGCGCTCACCTTCGAGACCGAAGTACAGACGCAGAACCTTCGCATCGCGTGCCTCGAGCGTTGAAAGCGCCTCGGTGATCGTCTCAGTAAGAAGTCGACTCTCGACTTCCACCTCAGGCTCAGCCGCCTCTTCGGTGATGAAACGCTCGACGAGCTGCGAATCCTCCGAATCCCCGATAGGGGCATCGAGACGAATCTCAGAAGCGTTCAGCGTCTGGAGCGACTCGACCAACTCAGGGGTCAAGAACGTGGCCTCGGCCAACTCTTCAGTTGACGGCTCCCGTCCCTTCTCCTGCTTCAAGCGCTCTTTTTCACGGAAGATGCGCGCCAAGTCGCTCGCCCGGTTGAGCGGTACTCGAACTGCACGACCATGGTTAGCCAACGAGGCGAGAATCGCCTGGCGAATCCACCAGACCGCATAACTGATGAACTTCACGCCCTGCTCGGGATCGAACTTCCGCGCAGCTGTGACGAGTCCAACGTTCCCCTCTTGGATCAAATCCGTGAGGGAGACGCCTCGGTTCTGGTACTTCTTCGCAACACTAATCACAAAACGCAGGTTGGCTCGCGCCAGCTCCTGGATCGCATCCTGATCGCCCAATTGAGCCTTAGCACCGAGTTCTTTCTCCTTCTCAGGAGTGATCAACTCATGTCTGCTAACATCACGCAGATACTGATCGAGTGCGCTCTGCTCCTCCACGCTCGCGTCGAAGCCCGAAAGGACATTCCCCTTTCTACCGCGCTTCTTGGCTGGGCTTGGTTTGGCAGTGGCCATCGCTATCTATTCTCCTTCAAGTTCAACCCCGGACAGTTGGGTAGTTCCGGCTCGTCGGGGGCCTTGAACTTCGTGGCATCTTTAGCCCTTTAAAGTGCCGAGCATGACCCCGAGTGTCAAGTAATTCAAGCACTTTTGGCACCCTCAACCGATCGGGCAGGCCATCTACGATCTTGAGCTGCCCCGGACTTTCGACCGGGAGGGTGGCGCGTAACTGCGACCCGCGCCAGTGCACTTTCTGGTAACCCTTTAGGTATGAGTGGTTCCTGTCCGTCAGAGTGCGCCGAATACGGAATTGGTTGCAGCCAGTGACGGTGCGCTTCACCTTCCCGGCTAAGCAATGTCCTTCACCCTAACGACGACTCGGTCCCGCTCCGTGACACACACTATCGTCACCGGCCTCAGCGACATCGGTCGAATCCGGAAACGCAATGAGGACAGCATCGCGCTGTTTCCAGATTTAAACTCGGAATTCTGGATGACGATGTGATCGCCGAGCATCTTCGCGTCGGGTTTGCCGAAGTCAGCACCCCAGAAGCCGCTCAGGCCACATCATCCGCTTTGGTCGCGGCCGCCTTGACGGTGGCGGCTACGACAATATCACAGTGGCGATCCTAGCCATTTAGCAGTTGGCCCCGGGGAATCGACGCACCACGAGCGGAGCGAGTAAGAAGACGCCGAACGACCGGAAATGGTGCGTCGCTTAGCGAGCCCCAGAAGGACGGAACGCAACCGAGGGCGAGCGCCCCCGGGACACGGCGTTACACCTCGCCGGTCCCTCCCCAAGAAGCTATGCCGATCCCACAGGCCGAGTAATCCGATCCAACACCAACTCCGCCGACACATCCCGCCGCTCGAACGTGAACACCCGCAACACCCGAGCCGTCGTATACAGCTGCTGCGCCAGCTTCGGCAGATCCAGCACGCCCTGGAGCCCATCGAGCCCAAGACGCTCGACCGCCCCGCCCCGTCTTTCAACGAGCATATCGAGCTGGAACATGGCCGGCTTCGCCGGGAAATCGATGACGACCTCACCCGGCTCTAAACCCAACTCAGCAGCCAGGTCATCCTCGACCGCTCTCTTCCACGGTGAGTCACTCACGGCCCAATCCTCGACCTGTCGCCCCTCGAGGTCAGCCGCCGTCAACTCAAGCGCCCGCTTCGGGAGCCGGCGATGACGGAGGTTAGGCATCCACCGCGTCGCGATGCGCTCGGCGATTTCGCCGTCCCCCTCGTGCGCCCGTCGACTGATCTCGTACAGGAGTTCTTCGTCCGTCGGACCGATCAGCTCCTCAGGGTCCAGTAAGCCGGAGCGGACAGACTCTTCCACGATGCGTTTGTAGAGTGCGGTCGCAGCACGCACCGCATGATGCCAGTAAACGTTTCTGAACATCTGATACTTCGCGAAGAGCAAAGACTCGAGCGCCGCGATGGCCTTCTCGTGAACCCCGACCTCGTACTTCTCCGTGACAGGATCTCTCAGTAGCGCCAAACCCTGCAGAAGGCGCGACACGTCGACCTCGCCGTAAGGCACCCCACAGAAGCGGGCGTCCCGCCGCAGGTATTCCATCTTGTCGAGATCGAGGCTCCCACTAACCAGGCCCCTCAGCGGGATGTCACCCTGGCCGGAGATCAGCTCATGCAGCCGCTCAGGAGCCGTGAGCCCGAGCGTCGCAAGCGCATCTCTGAGAGCGGGTGAAGCGAAGAACCTCTTGCTCACCTCCTCGTGGTGAGCAGGAACCTGGTCGCTTTCGAGCTCCTCTAGAGCATGCGAAAACGGATAGTGCCCGATGTCATGGAGGAGCGCCGCGTACGGTACGAGTTCCTCGCCCTCCCACGCTTCGGGCTCGACGCCGCCACGTTGGTGGAGGTGCCGCAGGGCAGTCGTCGTCAGATGGTACACGCCCAACGCATGGTCGAAGCGAGTGTGCGTTGCTCCCGGGTATACCAGGTGCGCCAGACCAAGCTGGCGGATATACCGAAGACGCTGGAACTCGGCGGTGTCCACGATCCGGACCGCGGTCGGGTCCAGGTGGATCGTGTTCCAGAGCGGATCCCTGATCGTCTTTCCTGCGACAGATGTACTCATACTCTGATTATCGGGATGCCCCCGAGGAAAGAGAATGCCATTTCGGGACGGCGTTGCAGCCCCGAGGCGTACACTCCTATTTTCCCGAAGAAACAGCGAAAGCGCCAGACCCTCCCTATGAAGCCCCGTGGCCGCACCACAATGATCCCCAACCCGACCCTCCGAGAGCACATCCGCGCCCGGGCAGAGAATCGCCCCGGTGTCTACCGGATGTATGGGCCGGGCGACGAACTGCTCTACGTGGGAAAATCCGTCCACGTGCGGACTCGCCTACTGACGTACTTCCGGGCAACGAAAGGCGAGAAGGCATGGGAGTTGATCAGTACGGCATCGCACGTGTTATGGGAGTACATCCCGAACGAGTTCGCCTCTCTCATCCACGAGATGAAGTTGATTCAGCAATGGCAGCCGCGCTTCAACGTCCAACACAAGCGGAAGAAGATCTATGCGTTCGTGAAGGTGACGAACGAGATCGCACCTCGGGTTCTGCCCGTCAGCCGCATCGCGGAGGACGGAGCGACCTACTACGGCCCCTTCCCGCGCGTCCGGGCGCTCGGCGAGTCCGTCAGGGAACTCAGCCACCTGCTGGGGCTCCGTGATTGCCCCGCTACTACGCCCGTCTTCTTCAACGACCAATTTGAGATCTTCCGGGATGGACGTCCGCCCCGCTGCATCAGGGCCGACTTGTCGACGTGCCTCGCTCCGTGCGCAGGGCGGCCGACCTCCGGGAAGTACGGTGCGGCAGTGGAACTCGCTAAGCGGTTCCTCGAAGGGCGAGCCGGGGCTCCACTGAGAGACCTCCAACAGCAAATGGCCGCAGCCGCAGCACGCACGGACTTCGAATATGCTGCGCTGTTGAGAGATCGACTCGAGCGACTCCAGAGTTTCCGGGACGAGCTGGTCGCGTTTCGCGGACGGGTGCAGGATCTCTCGTTCATTTACCGCGTTCCCGGATTTCGGGGCGACGATCGGGTTTACATCATTCGGCGAGGTCGAATCCGAAAGACGTTGCCCCACCCAAAGAGTGCAAAAGCGAGAGCGAGGGTCGCAGACCAAATCGAGAGCACATTTGCGGAACTGGACATGGGCCCCGCAGGATTGCGCTCAGAAGAAGCAGCCAAGATTCTTCTGATAGCCCAGTGGTTCAGGCTCAGACCTCGAGAACGTAAACGCACTACGCCACCCGACCGGTGGTTCGCTGAGAATAGGCCCGCATGAGTCAACGCCCGTCGATCAAAGTGTTCGACGAGTGGCGCATCCGAAAAGCAATAACCGACCGTGTGGCGCTCCGCAGCGCGGAGCGTGCTTTTCGTGCCCTTGGGAAAGGGCTCGCCACCGTACCGCCCCCTATGGGTTGGGAGTTCCCCAACGTCAACGGCGAGATGCACATCAAGGGTGCCCATCTCCACGGGTCGTCCATGTTCACCCTCAAGGTCGCCAGTGGCTTTTATGGGAACGTCGAACTCGGGGTCCCGACGGGATCCGGCTTCGTTCTCATTTTCGACGCGGAGACCGGATTCCCCCGCGGCATCCTCGCCGATAACGGCTACCTGACGGATCTTCGCACTGCGGCTGCCGGGGCACTCGCTGCACAACGGCTTACCGACGCACGACCATTGAACGTGGCCATGCTCGGAGCGGGGATTCAAGGACAGCTCCAACTGCGCCTTCTCTCACAGGTCCGAGAAATCGACGAACTCTCCGTTTGGTCTCGGAGTTGGTCACGAACCCTCCGGTGGAAAAAAACACTCGGTGAAGCTGGGCGCCCCGACGCCATCGCTCATGAAGACCCCGAGCTCGCGATTGCGAAGGCTGATCTCGTAATCACCGCGACCCCCGCTCGATCTCCGCTCATCGGTTCGGGTGCTCTTAAGAAAGGCGCTACGCTCATCGCGGTCGGGTCCGACGGACCTCAAAAGCAGGAGCTCGCTGCAGATGTGGTCGCTGGGGCGGACAAGGTCGTCACCGACCTGACCTCGCAGTGCATCCACCTTGGCGAGGTCCACCATGCGGTCGCAGCTGGGCTGATGGGCGTAGAAGACGTTTATGCCGAACTCGGTGAAATCGTCTTAGAAGAGAAACCCGGTCGTGAGTCCGACGAGACCATCATCTGCGACCTGACCGGTGTGGGCGCCCAAGACGCATCGATTGGGGAACTGACCTTCGTGGAGTTGACTGACCAGGACACTCGGTCCGGCGCGAACTGACCGGACATCCGTCAGCCTTCAGCCAGAGTCCGGTCCGAGTCCATCACGTCGTACTTCAGGAGAGCGATCCCACTTTTCGGGAACAACTCGGAGCTGTGCAGCTCGAGCCTCGCGATATTCGCGAGCCCTGGCACTAAGGGAATACCCTGCCCGAGTATCTTTGGGATCACGCCGATTTCGACTCTATCGACCGACCCCGCTTCCAATAGGCTCCGGAAAAGGACTCCGCCTCCAAAGAGCCAGATGTCCCTACCGGGCTGATTCTTCAGGGCTGTAACGGCGGTGACAACGTCATCGTTGATGATGGTCGCGTCGGGGTGATCTGTTGCGTGGAGCGTCGTCGACACCACAACGACATCCATGCCTGGGAACGACGCCCATGGATCGTCCTGCGCGAGCACGACCTCATACGTGCCGCGGCCCATGAGCAGCGTGCCGATCTTCGCTAGATATGCCGCAAAGTCGATCTCATCGTCCATAGGGATCCAGTCGTAGCCACCGTCTTCGGTCGCAATGAAACCGTCCAGGCTCATGGCGACCGAGTAACGGATCCGGCGAGTCACCGACAAATCACCCGACGCTAAAAGGGACGCAAGCACCCCCTCCGGAAGGGCCACCCGAGGATTCGCGATGGCACCGGCAATGAGTGAATCGAGAACCAAGTCGGCAAAGTCACCCCGCCGACTTCCCATAACCGTCATGAGCTGCCTAAGACGTTGCTCTCCCGAATTCGACTTCGTGTACGCAGAATCCAGTTCAGCCAACTCCGCATCCACCTCGACGAACTCATCGACCAACTGCTCGATCGCTTCCTGCTCCCGGACCCGTTCCCCAAAGTACTCCCACCACGCATCGACCCCGAACGCGATCAGGATACTGAGTACGACCACGGCGCCCTCGCCGATCAGCCGCACAGTAGATTTTTGCGCCGGAGCCTGCACTAATTACCGGGTCTCAAGTCGATCCTGAGGGCCGTAGCCGCCTCCACTTTGTCGCGCGAATAGAAGACCGGATGGAACTGATCCGTCGCCCACAATTCGAACAGATTCCGGTAGAACGGCGACTCTGGGTCACCACTTTGACCCGGAGTGTTCATGCCCACCGTGCGGTCCCAATCCCCAGTATCGACGATGATCCGGAACGACGCTCCGCTTGTCTGGTTGTCGCCGTTCGTGGTCTGGTTCACAGTAGAGCCATAACCACCCCGTGGAAGCGGACCTGCCTCGAGCAGCGAACGGGTCACTGGATCGACCGACGTACCGAGCGGGTGACGCAGATAGGCGTGGTGGTACTCCTCCTGCCCCCACACCCAGCCACCTTGGTCCGGCCCGAGCTTCTCGGTGAGTACGGCCATCGCGGCCTCGAGCGCACCCATGAGCAGCTGGTCACGGGCCGCCATAGGATCGACCCCGAATTCGCCTGGCGGCACCATCACCCTCTCGATGGTCTTTCGGAGCGAGAGGTTGATACCCGCACCCTCAGGAACTGATGCACCCCGAACGGCACGTCTGATCTCCGCCTCCCATGCGGCATAAAGCCCAGCGGCCTCGGACTTCTTGTCCATAACGAAGTCCCACTCGAGAAGCAGGTTCTTCGCTCGTAGCGTGCGATTGTCCGGAGCAGCGATCTCTTCGAGCATGGGTACGAGTTGGCGTGCAGGGATCGACAGTTCATCTGTCTGCAGGCGCATCATATCAGCCATTGAGAAGCGCTTGCCGCTCCCGAGCACTTCTACAAGCCTGAGCCAGCGATACGGATCCGACCACGAAAAGCCCACCGCGTCCATGAACTCGTAATCGCGTGGAACCAGGTCGTTGTTCGCGGTCGCGAAGTACCCCTCGGCTGGGTTGAACACATGGGGCTTCGCTTGGATGGGCAGGTAGCCGTCCCACTCGTACCGGCCATCGCCGGGTACAGGAACGAGGCCACTCCAGTTGCGGCGGACCGGGGCGATACCGACTGCCTGCCAACCGATGTTACCCTCGCGGTCTGCCCAGATCATGTTCTCACCCGGGATGTTCGAGTACGTGCACGCTTCGACGAATTCTTCCCACGTCGTCGCCTGGTCCATTCGCAGGGAGGCGAGGTAAGGGGATCCGCCGATCTCCATCCACCCGGCGCGGACTGCGTAGGCCAGGTCACGGCCATCGTCTTCGAAGACCACAGGCCCGTGGCGCGTGTACTTCAGCTCCACCGTGTGATCCGACTGGCCCTTCACCGAGATTGTCTCGGTAATGACGCTCATCTCTTCCCACTCACCGCGGTATCGATACTGGTTGGGGTTCGATGGGTTGGTCTCGTAGACGTAGAGGTCCTCCGCGTCGGTCGCGAAGACGGTGAGTCCCCACGCGCCAAACTCGTTGTGCCCAATCGAAATCCCAGGAAGGCTCGGCTCGCCTCCACCGATCACGTTCCAGCCAGGTGCGACCAAGTGCACCCAATATCGAAGTGACGGCGCCGCCTGAACGCGATGGGGATCGTTCGCCATGATCGGGTACCCGCTTTCGGAGCGTGCACCGCTCACCACCCAGTTGTTCGAGCCGATATCTCCCTTGGGATCGTATGCGACCGTTCTCGAAGACGCTTCTGCGGCACGTTCCAACATCACGAACGCATCGGGCTCACCGCGGCGGTCATCCACAATATCCTCTGGACGGAAACGCACGGACCCTCGGAACGCGTTGTAGAGACCGAGGATGTCCTCGGAGAGGGCCTCGCCGTCCAGGGCTGCGTCGAGCTCGAGAATCGGATCTCCCGGGCCAAAAGACGACAAGCCCTTCACGACATCTGCGCCGAGGCGAACCACGTTCCGCCCCGTAGAGAGTTCCGCTCCGATATTGCCGAGCAGCCCCTGGTGTCTCGAGATCACGACATCGGTCGTCCAAATGCCCGGGGTTATCCCGAGCAGTCCGAATTCGATGGGGAGCAGTTCAGGATTCTCCCGGGTGTGTTCGATATACGCGTTGATCCCATCCACGTAAGCGCCAATGATCTCAATGCCGTCGTCGTGATAGTGGCTGAGCTCCTGGTCGAGGTCACGGCGAAACTTGAAAAGACGCGTCCCGATGTCTCGCTCGAGCTCCCGTGGCCCGAGGATTTCGGACACCGTGCCCGTCGCCTGCCGGCGCCACAGCTCCAACTGAAACAGGCGATCCCGGGCGGCGTTCCAGCCCTGCGCAAAGAAGAGGTCGTGCTGCGACTCCGCGTAGATGTGACTGATACCCCATCGGTCGACCAAAATCTCAACGGGTTGCTCGAGACCGTCTGCCGCGAGCCGGGTCGTTTCCTGAGCCGCAGCCGACGCCGGGAGGAACGCGAGGGACAAAAGAAGAACGTTCAGTTTGCTCTTGATAGCGCGCATGGCATCGGAAGGCTCGGGAGACATAGTGGGCGGAGTTCCTAGGCTTCGTAGACGGCGCGGCCGCCGACAACGGTACGAAGCACCTTGATTTCCTTGATTCGATCCGGGTCCGTCTCGTGCGGGTCCTCCGCCAGGAATACGTAGTCGGCCAGTTTTCCAGCTGTGATCGACCCCTTTTCGTGTTCTTCGAACGCGGCATACGCACCGTGCCTCGTGCATATGCGCATGGCCTGATCGACGGTGATTTTCTGACTCGGCCCCCAAACACGGCCCGAAAAGTCTTTCCGAGTCACCATCGACTGGATGGCCATGAGCGGCTCGTACGGCCCCGGTGAGTGGTCCGACGCCGGAGCGACCATGATGCCGTGATCGAGGAACGACTTGTGAGCAAACATCCACTCCATCTTCTCCGCGCCGTACTCGATCCACTTTTCGCCGTGGTAGTGCGCATAGGTATAGAAGGGCGCCGGAATGAACCCTCCGGCCGCAATGCGCTGCAAGATCTCCGGGTTCACTAATGAGCAGTGCTCAAGCCTGTGACGCGTGTCCTCGCGGGGGTATTCCCGTTGCATGCGCTCGTACGCGTTCAAAACCATGTCGATGGTCACGTCACCATTTGCGTGGATCGCGATCTGCCACCCGTTGCGGTGCGCGTCCTCGACGGCTTCGTGGATCTCCTCTTGGGTCATGGTGAGGATGCCGAAGTCGTCGGGGCGCCCGGTGTACGGCGTGCTCATGGCCATCGTGCGCTCAGATGCGGATCCATCCGCAGCGAACTTCACGGGACCCAGACGAATCATGTCGTCGCCGAAACCAGTACGGACGCCTGCGTCTCGGAGCGCCGGGTAGGCACCGCCTCGTGCCATCAGATACATCCTCAGGCTTAGATCACCAGCCTCTCTGGCGTCCTGATAGGCTCTGAAATCTTCCTGGCCCGTTCCAGCCTGATGGACAGAGGTCAATCCAGTCGAGTTCATCTCTTGGCAGATCAGGCTGACCGCGGCCGACCGGTCCTCACGGGTTGAGCCGCTCGGGACGTTGAATGCACCGCGCGCCCGCTCCGCGACCTTACCGGTCAGTTCGCCATTCTCGCGGTAGAAGTGCCCACCGAACGGATCCGGAGTATTCACCGTCACTCCGGCGACTTCGAAGGCCTTCGAATTGTACACACCGGTGTGTCCGCCCCGATGCCCTACAACGATAGGGTGCTCGGTGCTGACCGCATCCAGGTCAAGACGGTTCACCGGTCGCCCCTCTTCTTGTTTGGTATCGTCGTACATGTATCCGACGATCCACTCGCCCGGCGGCGTTTGTCCCGCCCGCTCCCTCAGCGCCTCTTGAATTCGTGCCACGCTCCCCAGGTTCGTGTTGACGTTCTTGAGTGCGTTCAGACCCGCGCCGGAAGGATGGGAATGCGCATCGATAAAACCTGGTACCACCGTGGCTCCGCCTGCATCGATCACCTCAGTGCCAGCCGCCGCCAGGTTGCGGATATCCGCGTCCGAGCCGACCGCGATGAATCGGCCACCTTTGACAGCGAACGCGGTGGCGTTGGGCATGGCATCGTCTTGGGTCAAAACCAGACCATTCACGACGATTTGGTCTGCAGCGACACCGGCAGAGGAGGCTCCCGCCGAACATCCGGTGGCGAGTCCTGCTGCAGCCAAGCTGCCCAATCCGAGAAAATTCTTCCGACTGATCTCACTCATGATTCACTCCTTAGACAGTGGCACCCCTTCCCCGCACTCCCGCGGGCTTGATCGTACGGAACTGGTGCGCTCGGAGCCAGCACACCGACGAGAGCGCCGAGATCAGTGCCACCAAGGGCATTCAGCCTCAGCGTTCCATCGGAATGCCGTGGGGCGGAGTATCCGGAGGTGGGAACGGTGTGAGCAGCCAACTGGGCCGTTAGAAGCCCGCTCACAGGATCTCACAGATCGACAGCATCTCTGCCCTAGCCGGCCTCGAGCCGAGGGAGTTCTCCGCGGGTTCGTTCCAGTTCAGGGAGTAACTCCGGCCCCGCGTGAGCGCGGACCGTCACGTAACGCCAATACTCCTTGATCGCACGTTCGCGATCTCCGGCCGCCTCGGCGAGGCGGCCGCTCATGGTCCACACCTCGGGCCGGTAGTCCACTTGTCCCGTGAAGACCGGGAACCTATTTAGCCAATTCAATGCCTCGGCAGGGGCGCCGTACTCCTCCAACAGGTGGGCCATCGGCAGGCAGAAGTTCAGTCCTCCGCCCGAACTCGGGCCGAGCCGATCAATCATCTCGGCCTGTTGGACGAGACCTTCGACATCTCCTTGCCCCTGCCGCACCGCGCTCCACGCCTCGAAGAGAAGCGCGTAGCTCTCGAACGTGAGCGCCCGCGACCTCGGAAAGCGTTCAAGTGAGGCTCGGAGCGTCTCCGCCGCACCCAGACCCGCATAGTCTGGGTCTCGCATGTATCGTGCGGCCTCCAGCGCCGTCAGATCGGAGAGATCCCCAGACGTGTACTCAGCGAGCGCTTTGTTCTCCATGCGTTCGGTGAGGTCCGCAACGGCGGCTTGAGCGAACCCCGGATGCCCGAACCACCAGAGGTCGTCACGAACGGTACCCCGGGTCACCCCATCCCGGCCGTGGTCCTCCACCAGTTGTTCGTAGGAGTCCCGCACACGAGACGGACGGCCCAGCACTTGGTTGTTCAGCAGCTTCGCCTCAACGACGGCTTCCAACTCTGCATCACCGGTGGCTCGTAGCCGCATCTCCTGGAGCCCGGCCTCGACGAACGGCAGAAAATCGTCTGGCCCATAGTCGGGGAGGGCCGCCGGGTTTCGCATTGCGAGTTCGAGATTTTGATCCGTCACTCCGAACAGATCCCCCACGGCGAGCCCACCGGCGAACGCCGTGCGGGAGGAAGCTCCACCCTCAGCGGCAGGGAACTCGCTCTACGCCCTTCTCGGCCACCTGAAACGCCCAGGCTAGGCCAAGAGCCAACGGAAAACCGAGCACCGTGAGCGGGAAGGCATCGGGTAACTCGTCGATGATCGACGTGAGCATTTCGGAGGCCCCGACCAACGCCCACGCGACAGGCAGGCAGACCAACCCGACCCGCACGACTCAGCGTTCCTTCAGCTCATTCCAGAATGATTTTCCGTCTGGCATTAGGTGCCAATTAGCGCCTCGTCGCCGGGAGTTTCAAGAACTCCTCCGCCCTACCCTACCTTATCCGCTGCCCTCCCAAGCTTCGCCAGCCCTTCCGCGATGTCCTCTGAACTGATATTCAGAGCCGGTCCCATCCGGACAACGGTTCCGTTCAGACCACCAACACCAATCAGCACACCCTCGTCGCGCGTGGCCTGCACAAACGCCGCAGTCCGGTCATTGTCGGGCTCTTTGGTCATGGGGTCCTTCACGATCTCCATGGCCTGCATGAGGCCCATGCCCCGAACGTCCCCGACCCACGGGTGTCGACTCTGGATGGCCTCCAGACCCGCACGCAGTTCCGCACCGCGCGCCTCGGAGTTGGCAGGCGCGTCACACGCTTTCAGCTCGTCTTGGGTCGCACACAGCGCAGCCATCGACACAGGGTTTCCGCCGAAGGTGGAGATCGTCTTCCCCTTCCAGGCGTGCGCGATCTCATCTGTGGTGACCGTTGCACCCACAGGCGCACCGTTCGCGATACCCTTGGCCATGACCATGATGTCCGGCTCGACCCCCCAGTGGTCGATGCCGAACCAGTGCTTCCCGCATCGGCCGAAACCAGCCTGCACTTCGTCGATGATGAGGAGTCCGCCGTAGCTGTGAATGACCTCGGCGGCCTTCTCGAAATACGTCGGCGGGGGAACCACGTAGCCGGCCACACCCTGAATCGTCTCAGCGATGAACGCTGCCGGCCGACCGTTCGTTGACGTCACGATCACCTCCTCGAGGTCATCGACGAATTTGTCGACACATGTGTCGTCACAGGGCTGCTTGTAGGGGCAACGGTACGGGTTGGGAGACTTTGCGTGCTTGATGCCCGCGATAGGTGTCGACAGCGGACGCCAGCCCGAGTGGGCTGTGAGGCTCGTCGCCATGAACGACCGGCCGTGATAGCCGACCCTTAGCCCGATGATCTCGTTCCGGCCCGTGGCCAAGCACGCCATCATGAGCGCCGTCTCAATGGCCTCCGTGCCCGAGTTGCTGAAGAACGTGCGCCGGAGAGCACCCGGCGAAATCTCCGCAAGCTTCTTGGCCGCCTCGACCTGCATCTCCGTCGAGTACAGCGTGGAAACGTGACCCAGCTGGTTCATCTGCGTGTTCACAGCGTCGAGCACGCGCGGATTACAATGACCGACAGACGTCGTGAGAATACCCGCAAAGAGATCGAGATACTCCCTCCCCTCCGCGTCCTTCACACGAACGCCCTTGCCTTCCACCAAGCTCAGCGGCTCGGAGTACATGTGGAGCATCGATGGCAGCAGGTACTCTCGCTGTCCGCGGACGATCTCGGCGCTCGTGGCGCCTGCGGCGAGGTTGGGGGCGGTCATGATCCTTTGGGGTGATGGGGGTCTGCAGAGACGTTGGACCAACGAGAGATGACCACACGCTGATCCGTATAGAACGCGATGGCGTCCCGGCCTTGGGCTTTCAGGTCACCGAAGAACGACCCCTTCGAGCCGCCAAACGGGAAGAAAGCCATGGGTGCCGCGACACCGATGTTGATGCCGATCATGCTGATACCGGCCTGATATCTGAATTCACGAGCCGCGCCACCATTGTTAGTGAAGAGCGAACACGCGTTACCGTACCGGCTCGCCTGCATCATAGCGATGGCTTCGTCGACAGTCTTCGCGCGATTGATGGTCGCGACCGGTCCGAAGATCTCCTCGGTCCCGATGGAGCTGTCGGGCGCCACGTCCTCGAAGACCGAGGGGCCGACCCAATAGCCGTTCTCAAACCCCTCTACCGAGGCGTCCCTGCCATCGAGCGAGAGTGTTGCTCCGTCGGCCACCCCCTGGTCGATGAAGGCGTTCACACGATCTCGGTGCGGCGCCGAAATGACGGGGCCCATGTCGGTCCCGGGCACCAGACCGTCTCCAAGCCGAATCGATGAAGCGTAGTCCATGAGACGCTCGCGGATCTGTGGGTGAGCATCGCCCACTCCCACGACCACGCTTCCTGCCAAACACCGTTGACCCGTCGAACCGAAGATCGACCCGGCACATGCGTCGAGCGTCGCATCCATATCCGCATCAGGAAGAACGATGAGGTAGTTCTTCGCTCCGCCCAGCGTCTGGACTCTCTTCCCCGCGTTCGCCGCACGTTTGTACACGATCTCCGCAACGCGACTCGAGCCAACGAATGAGACACCGACGATGTCTGGGTGATCACAGATCGACTCTACGACCTGCTGCCCACCGTGGACCACGTTGAGGACACCGGGCGGTAGGCCGGCCTGTTCTGCCAGCTCTACGATCTTCTGGTGTGTTAGCGGGTCCTGCTCGCTGGGTTTCAGAACGACTGTGTTGCCGGTAGCGACCGCGTATGGCCAGAACCAGAGCGGGATCATCACCGGGAAATTGTACGGCGTGATCACGCTGAATACGCCCAGGGGCTGCCGCCACGAAGCCGAGTCGATTCCGCGCGAGATCTCCTCGATCGTGTCGCCCATCATGAGCGTGGGGATACCACACGCATGCTCGACGTTCTCGATGCCACGCTGAACCTCACCGCGCGTCTCCGCGATGATCTTGCCGTGCTCGATTGTCAGCTGCGTGGCGAGCTCCTCTTTGTGCTCTTCCAGGAGTGCCCTGAACCGGAACATGACGCGCGCGCGCTCCGGAGATGGCGTGGACCGCCACGCCGGAAACGCCGCTTTCGCAGCCTGAACTGCTGCGTCGACATCGGAAGCAGTGGAAAGCGGAACTCGCCCGATCTCCTGTCCCGTGGCTGGATTTCTGATGGGAAGCGACTCGGTCGCCGAGGCTTCGCGCCAGGCTCCGCCCACATAGTTCTGAATCATCTCGTCGCTGTCTTAGGGTGTCTGACGAAGGGGGGCAAAACTAGGCGGCGGCACCGAGGGTCGCCATCCATGATCAAGCGATCGTCTACGACGGCATATGCGACGAAAAAGCGGGGGCCGACACAAGTCGACCCCCGCCAGTTTCCACAGCGCTGAGCGCCGCCGATCCTACTGCATCCGCGGGCTCGTACTGGAGCTGCGGACCGCGAGCGAACAGGCCGGCCACGATCCCTGCTGGCCCCCACGGCCCTGGATCTCCGTACGTTGCGTCCGGTCCGTGAATGCATCGTCCTCAGACGCGAGGTACACCAGAGACGCAGTCAGCACTGCGTTATTCCGCAAGTCGTCGAAAACGAGCTTGTCGAACGTGTCCCGGTGCGTGTGCCAGGTGTGAGAGCCGTAATCCCAACCCAATGCTCCGAGGTTGAAAGCGGGCGCACCGTGGCAGATGAACGACGCATAGTCTGAACCTCCACTGCCCGGGCTGCCCAAGTTGTGCGAAAGGCCTCTCGTGACCTCTGCCGGCGCCTGCCCGATCCAGCGCGCTAGGGAGCCGTACGCTTCGGTCAGCCCCTGAGCATTCATGTTCACGATTCTGCCCGTACCGTTGTCTTGGTTGAAGAGCCCCTGGAGGCCTGCAACAACCTCAGGATGGTCCTCGGAGAACGCGCGAGAACCGTTCAGCCCCTGCTCTTCACCGCTCCACAGACCGATGAGAATGGTCCGCTTCGGGTTCGGGTACGTGCTCCGGAGAATCCGCATCGTCTCCATCATGAGGACAGAACCCGACCCGTTATCCGTGGCCCCGGATCCGCCTTCCCAGGAGTCGAAGTGGGCGGACAGCATCACGTACTCATCTGGACGCTCGGTCCCGCGGATCTCGCCGACCACGTTGAAGACCGGGACCTCTCCACGGTTCTCGGCCTCCGCCGTCAGGCGCAGCACCGGGTTCTGACCGTTCGCGGTCAGGCGATGTACGAGGCTGTAGTCCTCGCACCCAAGCTCGAACGTCGGGGAGTCACGATTGTAGGCATTGAAGACCCGCGTCGTGCCGTACGATCCCGGCCACTGTGACGTGATGATCCCCGCAGCGCCGGCTTCCTCCAGCGCAGCGTGCAGATCACGGCGACGGCCGTCCTGCGAACCCGTTGCCGCTAGGCTCTGCGCCCAGCGGCGCTGTCCCGTTGAACGCTCCTGTGCGTAACGCTGCGCAGAGCCGGGTGCACCAAATTCGGCCCACTGTTCGTTGGCTCGGCACGACGTCTCTGGGTAGGACATCATGACCCACTTCCCGCTCACCGTGCCGAGAAACGCTTCCCAATCTCCCGGCGAGTCGATCACCGGAAGAGCAGTGACTTCACCCTCGACCGGTCGGCCGTCAGTGCCGGGGCTCCATGCGAGAATGCGGCCTTCTAGCGAGCGGACCCGTGGCGAGATCAGGTCGACGTGGCTTACGCCACGCGCCCAACCTTCCCAAGTCCCATACTGCTCGGTCTTGGCTTCGACGCCCCAGCCTTGAAGCGTCTTTACGGCCCAGCCCTGAGCGGCCTCGATGCCTGGCGACGCAGTAAGGCGCGGCCCGACCGAGTCGAGCAACGCCTGCGCGAGGGGCTCGAATTGGGAGTTGTTCATGCCTTCGGCCCAAATGGCACGAAGAACCGGATCGTCGGTCGCCAGCGACTGAGCATCCGCCGCACGAGGGACAAAAACCACCAAGGCCACAACCGCAGCCGACAGGTGAGTCAAACGAACGAAGCTACGCATTGAATCCACCTCTTTAGAGTGAACTACCGAGAACTTCCAAGCGCCGGCCCTGCCCGTTCAATGATCTCGCGGAGACGATCATGCGGGAGCGCAGGTACTGTATATCCGTTGATGCCCGTCAGCGTTTCTGCTGCGAGCATCGCGTTTAAGATCGCTTCTTCAGTGGCATGGACAGACGCCGCGATCAGACCGTTGAGTCCGTCGTTCGGCAACATCCTAAGTGCCGGTGTCCCCGAACGCGCCGCGGCGGCTTCACGATTCGCCGTGCTGAATCCGAGGAAGATATCGCCCGAACCGTTGTACCCCATCCCCCCGATGCGCGCGAGGCCCAATGACGTCCGAGTGACGAGTCGCTTGATCTGAGTCGGCAACAGCGGAGCGTCTGTCGCGAGCACGATGATGATGGAGCCTGCGCCGTCCGGGATCTCCTCTAGGGCTCCCTCGGCATCGTCACCGGAATCGCACCAGGGAACGTTACGGCGGAGCGCCTCGGCTGGGATGGATCGATCCGCGTAGCACGCTGCAGGCTGCGGCATCATCTCGCCAACCGGTAGTCCGGCAATACGCAGGTCCGCACGAAGTCCCTGATTGCACTGCACGAGAATCCCGACTGTGTACTCCCCGACCACTCGGGACGAGCTCCCAATACCACCCTTGAATTGATGGCAGCGCATGCCGGTGCCACCGCCCACCGCACCCTGCTCGACGGCACCGCCGTGCGCGTTCTCAATGGCCTGGAAAGCATGTTCGGGTTTCACATGGAAGCCGTTGATGTCGTTCAGGCTGCCGTCATAGGTCTCCGCAACGACGGGCAGGGCCCAGAGAAAACTCGGGTCACGCAAGCGCATCCAGTCGATCACCGCATCCCGAACGACGCCCACGCTGTGAGTGTTCGTAATGAGGACGGGGCTCTCCATGATCCCCGAGTGCTCGATCCAGGTAGTGCCGGTCATCTCACCGTTGCCGTTCAAGCTATACCACGCTGCGAACACCGAATCACCGGCATTCCTTCCGCGCGGCATAATGGCCGTCACGCCTGTGCGAACCGGACCCTCTCCAACGACCAATCTCCCTTCACCACGAATGATCGTGCTATGTCCCACCTCGACGCCAGCCACATCTGTGATCGCGTTGTTCGGCCCCGGCGTTCCCGTGAGTGGGATGCCGAGGGCCCGAGCGTCGGGGACTTTCTGCGCGGCAGCCCCTGAGGCAGCGAGCAACAACAAGAGAGCCGCCGCGGAGAGGATTCTCATCCCTTATACCCAGCCATCTTCTTCACTCGGGTGAACTCGGCCTTTTTCACGGACTGAACAGAGAGCCGGCCGTACCGGATCAACTCCATGTCCGCGAGTGCAGCGTCGGCCTTCAGTTCGGGCAAGCCAACGATGTCATCGAATTTCCCTACGAATTCGACATCGACCATGAACCAACGCGGCTTCTCCGGGTCGGACTTCGCATCGAAGTACTTGTGCCCCTTCTTGAGCGCGAAGTGGTCCGGGTACGCCAGCTTGCACACGCGAGCGACTCCCACGGCTCCAGGCGGTTTGGCGTTCGAGTGATAATAGATCACCTCGTCTCCAATCTGCATGGCCTGCATGTTGTTGCGGGCCTTGTAGTTGCGGACGCCTTCCCAGCACGTCGAGCCTTCTCTCTCTAGATCGTCGATCGAATAAACGTCTGGCTCCGACTTCATCAACCAATACTGCTTGGCCACCTATGCCTTCCCGTTCGAGGATGTGTTTTCAGGGACCATCAAGATGGGGGGCCAATGGCCGCACGTCACGTCAGGTCAGCCCGGCACTTCCAAAGCGTCCAAGATGTCGGCGACATCGTCAGGGACGTAGAACTGCATCCCGATGGGCACCAAACCGACCTCCCGGAACATCTGCCGGTAGGTGCCGGGTTGGCGCTTCTTGAAGCCGACCATGTCCCCCTCCACCTCATCGGCTCGGGTGAACGTCTCCAGGAAGGCAACGCCCTCGACAAGGTCTGCGAGAACCGGAAGGCCTGCGTCGATCTGCGCGCTCGTCAGGTAGTGCATTACATCCGAGCAGACTACGAGGTCGAAGCGGTCTTCGAAGACGTGATACTCAAGCTGCTCGAACTTGCCCATGCGGAGGTTTCGTTCGGTCCCGAACCGGTCCACGGCATACCGACTCGAGTCGATCCCGATGTAGCTCGCGTCTGGCCTCAGCTCATACAGAACGGGCTGCCAACGCCCTTCACCACACCCAATGTCCAGTATGCTCTGGAGCGGCCGATCCAGGACGAACTCAGCCATCGCGACACACGTAGCGATCTTCCGCTTCAGCGTCGGTGCAGAACCGATCGCCGCGAAGCGGCCGCGGTACCATCGCTCGAAATACTCACGGTCATATTCTTTCACGGTAATCCTCGAACGACCTTCGTCAGACCTCAGACGCCCCGATATCGACCTCGATATCACGCCACTTCTCTCGCCTGAAGATCACCACGCTGAGCGCCGCGCGAGCGAAGTGTCCGGAGACGATCGCCATCCAGATGTGATGTGGCTCAAGGGTACCGAACGTTTTGATCAGGAAGCACATGCCGAGCGGAATTACTAGCTGCGACAGAATCGATATGTACATCGGACTCTTGGTGTCGCCGGTGCCCTGCAGGCCGCCCGTGTATGCGAGTGCCACCGTGATGAACAGACCAGACACCGCGAGGTATCGGAGGAGTTCAACGGCGATCTCGAGCACGACGTTGTCGTCCATGCCGAAGATGCCCAATAGCAGTTCAGGGATCAGAATAAAGGTCACCCCGATTCCAGCCGCGAGCATGAGACCAAACCCGGCTGCCACGTTGACCGACTTCGCAGTACGGTCGGGCTTCCCCGCTCCGAGGTTCTGACCCGCGACCGCAGCCGTCGCACCCATGATGCCCACGGATGTCCACGTGATGAAGGAGAAGAGCTGCGTGTAGCTGACCACGTACGCGGCCTGTGCCTGCGCGCTCATGGCCAAGGAGCCGATGAATGCCAGAAGGAAGACACCACCCACGTTCATAGCCACACCCTGAATTCCGGTCGGGAGCCCGAACTTGAAGAGCTGCTTGATGACCACCCAGTCGGGACGCCAGTTCATGCCACGGTGGAACTGGACCACCCAGGTTCCACCCATCAGCCGTACTAGCGCGTAGATACTCACGGTCGCACCCGCGATCACGGTGCCCATCGCCGCGCCGGTGGTGCCGAACGCTGGAATGGGGCCGAGGCCGCGGATGAATACGACATTCAGCGCGATGTTCAGCAGCGTCATCGCAATGCCGAGCCGCAAGGGCGTCTTGGCGTCACCCGCGGACCGCAGGGCTCCACCGAGCATGAAGAACATCAGCATGCCGAAGGAGAACATGAACATGATGCGCAGGTAAGGCAGTGCTTCGACCTGCACCTCGGGCGCTGCGTTCACCAGGTTCAGAAGCATCGGTGACGCGAAGTACCCAACCGGTGCCATCACACCCACGACGAGCATGACTGACGTCAGGAACGCCTGATAGACCGTTCGATTCACCTTCTCCGGTTCGTTCGCGCCAGTGAAGCGCGCCACGAGCACACCCATGCCCGTGAACAGCGAGCTGATGAAGACGACGACCACTAGGAAGATCTGCCACGACACGCCGATCGCGGCATTGCCCATGTAGCCGACGTAGTTCCCGACCATGGCATGATCGACGATACCCTGGAGCCCACCGATGATGTTCTGCAGCATCGTGGGCCACGCGAGCTTCCATACGGCACCGCGGATGGGGCCTTCGACGATCGATCGATCGAAGGACTTTGCTTTACGGGGGGTGTTTTCGGCCAAGTGTCAGGTCCGTTTGGCCGGGAGGGCCAGGATCCAGGGTCGGTCCCCGGACGGGACGCCTACCAAACCACGTGCATTCTGTTCTGCCGGCGATACACCCAATGCCGATCCCCGTCCGTATCCAGGTAGGCTTCTTCTTCCTGTCTGCAGGACGCAGGTTTTCCACCCCACTCCGGGACGGGCGTTGTCGTCTGCATCTCGGTTGAATGCCACGTGGACGCCAAGAGGACCGCGTCCCCACGCACCGGAACACCGTCCTGCTGATCCCACATGCCAATGAGCGGGCCAGCACCGTGGCCATGATCGCCGATGGGGTGCGTGTACATCGTGCCATCAATGCCGTCCGCGCGCATCTGGGCGAGCGTTCCTGAGAGGATCTGATTTCCGGTCAGGCCCGGCTCCATGTTCTTGAGCAGGATGTCCTGGAGCCGGTTGGTATTCGCGAGGCACTGTCTCAACCCCGCGGGCACTTCGGACTCTCCGTCCTTCATGACGTAACCCATGTGCTGGGTGTCCGTGTGGAGGTTTTCAGCGACGACGCCGAAGTCAGTCCAGAGTAGATCACCCTTCTGGATGACAACGGGCCCGCCCCCCGGCACGACGCCCTCTCGCTGCACGTCGACGGAGGTCTGGAACCACGTCGTGTATCCGAGACCCTGAATACGTTGACGCATCCACCAAAGCACATCGTCTGTGGTGGTTACCCCGGGGGTGATCACGGCGTTGGAAAACGCTTCAGAGATGATTGCATGCACCGTCTCTGTGACTCTACGGTAGCGCGGCATCATCTCGGGAATCCGCAGCGCTATGTAGTTCATGGCGAGGCGTGACTCGCGCTTCACGCGACCGGCGTATTTTCCCCCCAACGCATCGGTGAGCGCTTCGTACTCGCCCGTGTGGAGTCCATCTGAGAACGCCCAGTCAGGATCAATATTTAGAACGATGTTGCCGGGGTCGCGGTCTTCGACCAATTCGCGGAGAAGCCGCCACTGCTCATTCCCCACCAACTCCATCGTCTCCTCGGTCGGAGCCGGGCGGATCGAGCGAAAGGCGGTGAACACCCCCCCCTGAGCCGTCCCCCCCAGAGCCAGCCGCTCGATAGCACCATCTTCTTGACGCGTGAACACGTAAATGGACCGCCGACGCGCCGCGAAGGTAGTCGGCGACGTGATCGACCAAAAAACCGGATCCTCAGCATATTCGCGCATGGACAGAATCCACATGTCCACGTCGTACTCCGCCATGAGTTCGGGCAGAACCCGATTCATACGCTGTTCGAGCCAGGCCTGCTGCTCTACCGCCTGCTCACGCAACGTGGGGAGCGGATGAATGCGCGCCGGTGCGTTGTCCGGAACGTTGGCGGGGGCCTGTGCGGCCATCCCGGCCGGAAGGGTCAAGGTCACGGCGGCAAGTAGCCAAAATTTCATGTTCAACTCCCTAAGACAATCCAAGCGCTGACCGAAAGCCAAACGACTCCAATCACACTGAGTAAGATCCACTCAAGAACGTTCGTTTTTTGTTTTCCTGCCTCACCATGGAACCAGGCGAGGATGGTCGCGGAAGCAACGCCACACGCGACGAAAGGCAGCGTGAGATTATACAAGACTCGGGGAGCAACTCCTGATCAGCGGTTAGTTCGTTCATCAGAGACGTCAGGGCAAGGCCTGCACCGCCGGTGATAAGCACCACCTGCGGCACCCTGCGCTTCATCAACTGTTGAAAGTCTGCAGTCTCCTCGACACCTCCAGACCCTATAGCTCGACGGGCGCTGGAGGGACCGCTGGGGTCGCTTGAAAGCGCCCGCACGTTATCCGCAGCACTGGGCCGGTGTTTCGGTTCTCGATTCAAGCATCTCGCTAGAAGCGATGCAGTTTCGGCATCAACATCATGCCGCATAGTCCTCAGGTCTTTCGGGTCCTGACTGAGGTGGGCAGTGATCCATCATGGTGCGGCCCGTCACATAACGCATGCCTAGATACGGCGTTTCGTCCGGCAACCGGCCGAAGCGATAGACTTGAACCACATTCGGGTTCGCGAGTGAGGCCGAAGCTTTGGCTTCCCGCTCGAAGCGCTTGCGGGCGGTTTCGTCTGCGGCGTGTGCCGGGAGTAGCACTTTGATCGCGACGAAGCGGCCCAACCCCGTCTCGGTGGCGAGGTACACGGTCGCCATCGTGCCCCGTCCCAGCCGTCGCTTGATCTCGAAGTCGGGGCCTAGCGCCCCCTGGAGCGCTTCTATCGAACGCTGTTCTCCGCTCATTCGTCCGCTTCAGGGGGGGGGAAGGCACCATCGTTACCGGCGACGATATGCCGGGAGGGCCTATCCCACAAGCGTTTTTCCCACTTAGGCCACCCGCCCCGCGCCACACCGCTTGCGTTCCGCGTCACGGGTGTATTAGTGTGTTGGTTGACTGATACAGTAACACACCAGCCCGTCTCCATCAAACTTGAAGGCTCACAGCACGCATGCACGGACCCGGACCAAGGCTCGCCGCACAACTCGCACAGGTCGCTGCACAAGCGCTGACAGCCTGGGCATTGCTCGTCGTGTGGGTGACCCACTTCCGGACTGCCCCCGGCGGCTTGGTGATGCTGAGCCTCCTGCTCGTCGTAGCCCTCAGCCTTCCCGCTCGCATGAAGCGCCTAGACCGGGACCGCGCGATTTCCAACTTCGCGTCAGGCCTCTTGGTCTGGAGTCTTCTCGCATGGGGCCTGCTCTTGTCGCTCATCGATTTCGCGCTGGGAGGATACATGGGCGCTCCGCTCTCTACACAGCAGACCCTGATGCTCGTGGCCACCGTCCTTTACATGTTCGCCGGGGCCTTCTTTTGGGTCCTCGGCCGCAACGAGGCCTGAGTCGATGTTCGACGATATCGACCCGAGGAGCCCTGTTCCGCGTTATGAACAGATCGCCTCACGCGTGCGGTTGGCCGTTGCCGGAGGAGATCTCTCCCCCGGCGACTCACTGCCGTCCGTACGTGTGCTGGCTAGAACACTCCGCGTGAACCCTGCGACCGTGTCGCAGGCATACCGCGATCTCGCCGCTGACGGCTTCGCCGAAACGCGGCACGGGCACGGCACCTTCATTCAAGAGGTGCCGTCGTTCCTCCGGCAGGAAGAACGGGCAAGCGCAGCCCAGCAGCTCGTGCGAAAGCTCATCCAGGACGGGGCGAGGATGGGGATTGAGGTGGATGAGCTTTCGCGCGCTTTTCACTCGGAAGTAGGAGCCGAGATCACTGATGAATAACGCCATCGAGCTCAACGGCGTGGGATGGAAAGTGGAAGCCCTCAGAGCTTTTTAGACCTCCGAGGACGCCGTCGAGACAGCGTTCGAGACCGCCTTCGGAGTGAGCGTCGAGATGTGGGTCATGTCGTGGATCGACCGGAACTTCGACGAGATTAGACGCGGTCCCGCCCTCACTCAGTCAGCTCGTTTCGGCGGCCTGCTCGTCATCATGCTGTGCGGACTGATCGCTGGCCTTTGGGGGCGCCGCAGAAGAGTGGCCTGACGAGTCGAGAGGGGCTCTGATGGTCTAGACCTCGTCGTTCTGCAGAACGGCGGGGTCGCTTCTTGGGTGGGGCCGCTTACTTAGGACCGGCCGCCTTCACTTCGTCACCAACTTGGTCAGCGAACTTCTCGAAGTTGGCCTTGAACATCTCAGCCAGCTTCGTAGCGGACGCGTCGTACGCCTCGCCGTCCGCCCACGTGCTCCGCGGACTCAGCACCTCGGCAGGCACCCCCGGAACAGCCGTCGGGACATCGAGTCCGAAGATCTCGTTCGTCACGTACTCGGCCCCATCCAGGTCACCAGCCAACGCCGCGTTCACCATGGCACGTGTGTGGGAGAGCTTCATGCGACTCCCAACTCCGTGACCACCACCGGACCATCCGGTGTTCACAAGCCAGACCTTGGCACCATGCTCGCGCAGCTTCTCACCCAGCATCTTTGCGTAGACACCAGGATGCCGCGGTAGGAACGGTCCGCCGAAACACGCACTGAACGTCGCCTGTGGCTCAGTCACGCCCCGCTCCGTCCCTGCAACCTTCGCGGTATAACCGGACAGGAAGTGGTACATGGCCTGTTCAGGCGTCAGGCGAGAAATCGGAGGCAACACGCCAAACGCATCAGCGGTCAGGAAGACCACGTTGTCCGGGTGTCCGCCGCGGCTCGGCAGAACCGCGTTCGGGATGTAGTGGATCGGGTAGGAAGCCCGCGTGTTCTCCGTAATGGAGCCGTCCTCGAAGTCGATCTCCCGCGTGGCCTCACTAAGGATCACGTTCTCGAGAATCGTCCCGAACATCTGCGTGGCCTGGTAGATCTCCGGCTCACCCTCAGGTGAAAGACGGATCGTCTTCGCGTAGCAGCCACCTTCGAAGTTGAACGTGCCCTCTTCGCTCCAGCCGTGCTCGTCGTCACCGATAAGGCCACGCGACGCATCCGCGGAAAGCGTCGTCTTACCAGTACCGGAAAGGCCGAAGAAGAGTGCAGTGTCTCCCTCTGGGCCGATGTTCGCCGAGCAGTGCATAGGCAGCACGCCGGCTTCCGGCAGCATGTGATTGAGGACCGAGAAGATCGACTTCTTGATCTCACCGGCGTACCGAGTGCCACACACCACGACTTCGCGAGCGGTGAAGTTCACCATGATCGCAGTTTCAGAGTTCACACCGTGCCGGGCAGGGTCGGCTTTCAGGTGCGGAGCATGCAGCACTGTGAAGCCGGGCTCGAAATCGACGCGTTCCTCAGCCGACAGGCGAAGGAACATGTTGTACGCGAAAAGTGAGTGCCATGCGCTCTCACTGATGACGCGGACGTTGATTCCATGCGTTGCGTCCTCCCCGGCCCGAGCATCGTGCACATAGAGCTCATGGTCGTTCAGGTAGGCAACGACGTCCGTGCGCAGCGCGGCAAAGTGCTCAGGTGACACAGGCACGTTCACCTTGCCCCAGTCGACCACCCCTTCGCTGTTCTCGTCGCGGACGACGAAGCGGTCGTTAGGCGACCGTCCCGTGTGCGGCGCGGTCACAGCGGCGATGGCGCCCATGTGAACCAGCTGGCCGTCGCCCTTCGCGAACGAAGCTTCGTAGAGCTGCGCCGGGGACAGGTTGTAGTGTACGTCTTTGGTCGGGTTCAGGCCGTGATTCTGCAAACCGTAAACGCCCTCGCCGGATGCGGTTTCAGGCCGCTCCATGGTCTGGGTTGTCATTGCTCCGATTATCTCCTGCTAAATCCGGCTCCGCGCCCTACACACACACCCGGCGCCGGCAAATTAATCACCAAACGAACAACCCGAGCGCACTCCGATCAGCGTCCGGGCAGGGCTTCAAATCTGCTTGTTTCTGGCCTGCCAGTCTACCGACGCCACGGTCGCCAGATTCAGCACATCTTGGAGCGAACAACCACGCTGCAGGATGTGGACAGGCTTGCCCATTCCGAGCAGTACTGGCCCGATCGCATCGGCTCCACCGAGCTGATCCAACAGCTTGTAGGCCGCATTCGCCGCCGACAGCCGCGAAAAGATCAGGACGTTGGCCGGGCCCTTAAGATTCGTGAACGGATAGATGTCCCGAAGCTTGATGGCATCGACAGCAGTGTCTGCCTGCATTTCACCGTCGATCTCCAGATCCGGATCTGCTTCACGGACCAACCGAACCGCTTCCGCCATGCGGCTCGACTCTTCGTGCTGCGCTGACCCGAAGTTCGAGAAACTCACCATCGCCACGCGGGGCTGGATCCCCAGTTCGCGAACGAAATTCGCGGTCTGAAGAGCGATATCCCTCAACGTCTCGGCGTCTGGCTCGATGTTGACGGTCGTGTCACCAAAGAACAGCAGCTCACGGTTCGGGAATGCCAACATGTAGAGTCCGGAAACATGCTTCACTCCTTCGGCAGGACCGACCACGTGAAGCATTGGGCGGAGAACCTCACCGTAGTTGGCTTCGATCCCCGCAACCATTGCATCGGCCTCCCCCGCTTCGACCATCGAAGCCGCGAAGTAGATGGGCTTGTAGAGATTCCACTGCGCCTCGGCGAGCGTCAGCCCGCTCCTCGCGCGTCGCTGGAACAGGGTCTCCGCGAATTCGTGCCGCTTGGTCTCGAGCTCTGCGGCATAGATGAGCTCGACGCCTTCCAGGTCGACACCCATCGACTCGGCCTTCTCGGAGATTCTGCTCGGGCGCCCGAGCAACACCGGAGTGCAGATCCCGTCCTCGAGCATCTGCGTAGCCGCACGGATCACATTGTCGTTGTGTCCTTCCGGGAAGACGATACATACCGCCTTTCGACGCGCACGATTGGTCATCCACCGCATGACCTCCCGACCCGGCCCGAGCGATGCTCTGAGCCGATCGCGATACTCGTCCATGTCGAGTTCGGTACAAGCGAGGCCGGTCTTCAACGCAGCCTCTGCTACCGCGGGTGCGACGTGGAACAACACGCGATCATCGAACGGCTTCGGAATCAGATACTCCCTCCCGAAGCTGATCTCCGATCCGTCATACGCGCCCCGTACTGTGTCCGGCACCTCTGCACGCGCCAGATCGGCCAAGGCATGTGTCGCTGCCAACATCATCTCGGCATTGACCCCTCGGGCGCGCACATCGAGTGCTCCCCGGAAAATGAAAGGGAAGCCGAGGACGTTGTTCACCTGATTGGGATAGTCTGATCGTCCCGTGGCCGTAATCGCGTCGTCCCGTACGGCATACACGTCCTCCGGGAGGATCTCCGGGTCGGGGTTCGCGAGGGCAAAAACCAAGGGGTCTCTGGCCATGGACTTCACCATGTCCTGGCTCATCGCACCCTTCACGGACAGGCCGATGAAGACGTCAGCCCCTACCAGCGCGTCCCCGAGGGTCCTCGCTTCTGTCGGAACCGCGAACGGTGCCTTGTACTCGTTCATCCCAGCTTCGCGGCCCTCGTAGATCACTCCCTTCGAGTCACAAATCAGGATGTTGTTCTTGGAAACGCCCAAGCGCTGGAAATGCTCGGCTGTAGAGAGGGCCGAGGCCCCGGCGCCGCTGAACACGACCGTAACTTCCCCGATCTTCTTGTCGACGATCTCGAGGCCGTTCACGAGCGCAGCGGCCGCAATAATCGCCGTACCATGCTGATCATCGTGGAAGACGGGGATGTCCATCGTCTCTTTGAGCGTCCGCTCGATCACAAAACAATCAGGTGCGGAAATGTCCTCGAGATTGATCCCGCCAACGGTGGGCTCGAGCATCTGGCAGAAGCGGATGATTTCCTGCGGGTCCTTAGAATCGACCTCAATGTCGAACACGTCGATTCCAGCGAATCGCTTGAATAGGACGCCCTTCCCCTCCATGACTGGTTTCGAGGCCAGCGGACCGATATCCCCGAGGCCCAATACCGCAGTGCCGTTGGAAACGACGGCGACCAAGTTCCCGCGGGCGGTGTATTTGAAGACATCATCGGGGTTCTCGGCGATCGCGAGACACGGTTCCGCCACGCCGGGAGAGTAGGCGAGCGAAAGGTCGCGCTGGGTCGCCACGGACTTCGTGGGGACCACTTCTATCTTCCCTGGACGGCCCTGGGTGTGGTAGTCGAGGGCCTCTTTGCGCCGGTTCGGCATGTAGGCGTTACTCCGGGAACTTTTTAGGGGATTTGCTGAAGATGAAGCGTAGAAGAGCCTCTGACACCATGCAATCCGATCGACCTCGGGAGCGCCTCATCCCCGCGAGAACCGAGCCCGGCGAAAGCGCCAGACATCCAGTCGCTGCAATCTTTTTACTGGGACTGGCGCTAGCCTCGGCCGTAGGGGCGCTCACACCGATCGGGACCCACGCGCAGGCGACGGCACCTCAGGTGTGCGAAGTCGGCCGGATCTCCACAATCACAGTGGACAACAGATCCACCTTCTAGGTCGAGGAGCTTCCCGAGGGGAGTCCTCTGCGCTGGCTGTACGGGCTCGCCAACGCGCTTCACATCACGACTCGCCAAAGCTTCATTCTCAGGGAGGTTCTGTTCGAGGATGGTGACTGCTTGAACCCCCTGCTCCTCTGAGTCTTCGGAACGATCGAGGGAGCCTCGAGAATCCGCGCCTTCCGATTCGCGGTCACACTCGCGATGAGCCGGGTCTTCACGACCCTGAGCCCCCGTCGCTGGACGGACACGGACGGATTCCCCCCGTGGGTCAGGACCGCACTCGCGGGTGACATGATGGCTCCCGGGGGAGGCCTACGCGGAAGTCCGGTTGCCGCCCATCGACTCCCTGACGCGCCCCGTTTCATCATGGGCTGGCTCGTTGTGCCCGGCGACGCGCCCGTGTTCGTGTTCCGGAAGTGGGGCGGACCCAGCCTTGTCGATCTGGAACAGATTCGGGTCGACGAGATCGTGGACAGGGCCTTCTTCCGCAGAGTCGACCTCGGAAAAGGTGCTGATCCGGGTGCTTGTCTCTTCTTCGGGTCGGGCGGCCCGAGCACGGAAAGCCTCCGCGCCGAATTCCTTTTGAGGTAGTCGAATCAGGGGCCGAAAAAAACCTTTGACCCTACAAACAGGCTTTTATACCTTGTCTCTCATCCTAAAATGTTTCCTGGCAACTTTCTCGACCGCGTGATATCCCAGCTTTGAAGCGGGTTGTCTGCGGTCGATTGCGCTGCGCCAGGTCTGTTCGACACCCCAGATGAGGAAAATAAAAACGGATGTTTTCTTCTTCCCGTGGCCTGGATTCATTCGATCAGTACCTACAAGACGTAGAGAAGTACCCCCTCATTCAAGACCCCGGCGAAGAGCGAGAACTCGCTCGACGCGCTCGTACGGGTGACAAAGAAGCAGCCGAACGGCTCGTAACCGCGAACCTGCGCTTCGTCATTTCGTATGTGAAAAAGTACCAAGGTCGCGGCCTTGGGCTCGCCGAACTGGTATGCATCGGCAATGAGGGGCTTCTCAAGGCGGTTAAGAAATTCGATCCCGACAAAGGCGTGAAGTTCATTTCATACGCCGTTTGGTGGATCAGACAAACCGTTCTACAGGCGCTTGCAGAGCAGACTCGTTCCGTCCGCATTCCGCTGAACCAGAATTCGAATCTGGCAAGGCTCGCGCGGACCAACACACAGCTCACGCAGTCGCTCGGCCGTGCGCCGACCGATCAGGAAATCGCGAACGAGATGGAGGAGCCCGTGGAGACAATCCGGGCTCTTCGTCGCGTAGCGGCTTCTGAGTTGAGTCTGGACGCACCCATCGATCGCTCCGATCGTGACAGTGCGAGCTTCGGCGAGCGTTTCTCGGGTGCCGAAGCATCAGACATCGAGATGGATGTCGAGGCGATTGCACGTCGCGATTTCCTTGAGACGATGTTCGAGCAATACCTGACGGAACGCGAGCGGAAGATTCTCTATCTCTACTACGGTCTGGACGACGGTGAAGAGAGGACACTCGAGGAGATCGGTTCCTTACTGGGCGTGACGCGCGAGCGCATTCGCCAGATCAGGAACCGGGCTTTCGCGAAGCTCCGTGAGAGCCCGCAGGGCGAGTCTCTGTCGGGATTCTGGGCTGCCAACTGACGCAGCCCCGGAGAGTCACCGCAGAACGAGGGCCCCGTCCACTAGGACGGGGCCCTTCTCTTTGCGGAACCGCCGGGGAATAGGGAGCGTACCACGTTCACGGTCCGTCCCACTTCGGTCCGCACGCTCACTCGAACCATCCGGTCCGTGAAGCTCTCACTCGGACATCTCCTCTTGGCTGTGGTAGCCGGTGCCTGCTTTGCGAGCTTCGGACACGACGCGCGTGCTCAAGCACCGGAATCGTGGAACGGCGACCGCGTGCTGGAGCTTGTGGATCAGGCCCAGGCTGTCCGGTCTTCGGTAGCCGTGGACTCGGCATTCCAGTCCTACCGGGGAGAAGCCAGGGGATACGTCTACTTCTTCATCGATCGGCCCGATTCCGACGAACGAACGCTCGTAAAGGCTGACCAAGTCGCTCTGGATCTGTTCTGGCGAGCCCCGAACGAGACCCGGCAACGCATCGTCGGGCTGAGGGACGAGAAAGTCCTCCCGACCAACATTCGTTATCACCTGGATCACCTCACCGTAGTCCAAGATGATTTCGGAGACTTCATTCGCCTCGGGGACGGCGATGAAGTAGAAGAGGTCCACCACCCTATCGGACCTGCGGGGCGGAGCCATTACGACTACCTCCTCGCCGACTCCCTCAGCATCAGCTACGGAAGTGGACCGGAAGAGATACGGGTCTATGAGGTAAGCGTCCGGCCTCAGAATTATGAAGCACCTGGGTTCATTGGGTCGATCTACATCGATCGGGACACCGGTGCGATCGTGAGGATGAACTTCACGTTCACGCCGTCTTCGTACGTGGACCCCTACCTCGACTACATCCGAATCTCGCTAGACAACTCACTGTGGGACGGCCGGTACTGGCTCCCATACCGACAGGAGGCCGAGCTACGTCGAGAACTCCCTGTACTGGACTTTCTGGCCGGCAGCATCATTCGCGGACGTTTCGAAATCGGGCAGTACGAATTCAACGCGGAAATTCCACGCCAGGCCTGGCTGACCCGAGGCGTCAGTGCCGCGAGTGAGGAAGAACGTCGTGCTTTCTCGTTTACGAGGGGACTTTTCGATGACCTGGAAGCTGAAGGTCTTTCGTCGTCTACAACGATCGAGGACATCCGGGCGCAGGCGAGCCAGGTCATTGGGCAGAGGTATCTGAGTGGGCTCTCGCCTTTGCGACTACATCTTGGTGCGGCCTCCGACGCACTCCGCCACAACAGAGCGGAGGGTGCCTACTTCGGGGGCGGCCTTACCCTCCGGCCCGGTGGTGACGTGCTGCTGCGTACCTCCCTGGGTTATGCCTATGGGCGCGGAGAGGGAGCGGCCTCGATTTCGGCATCAGGCGGACCCGGCAGGATCACCCCAAAGGTGCGGGCCTATTGGAACGATGTTCTCGACATGGGACAAACCCAGGGCGCGTCACGCCTGGTAAACTCTCTCGGTTCGTCCTTCGGGATCCAAGACTACACGGACCCCTACTTCGCCCAGGGCATGAGCCTGAGCTTCTCGAGCGGGGAGGCCTCCGCTCCCGCGGTCACGCTGCTCATGGAACGCCACGAGTCGGCAGAGGACGTCGTGTCCGAAGTACCCGGTGTCGACGCGAGGCGTGTGAAACGAATCGACGACGGCGTACTCGTCGCGCTGAACGTCATGCGCGCCATCGAGATCCCTGGAGCGGGGCAACTGACCGCGAACGCGAAGCTCGGCCGGTTGGGTGAACACACGTTCGGCACCCTACTGGGTGAGGCGAAGTGGCGTGGCGTGTCGATGCAGGAGGGTCGTCGCATCGACCTCAGCGTTGTGGCAGGCGTCACATCTGAAGGCACTCCTCAACAAGGACTCTTCCTCCTCGGCGGCCGAGGCACGCTTCCCGGCCACAGCTACCGGGACTTTGCCGGAACCCGATTCTGGCTCGCCTCATCCGAAGTGAACCTCCCCCTGCGATGGCCGCTCCTGAGCTTCCGAGCTTTTGCCGCAGCGGGCGGCACCTACTTCGGCGAACGCGTCCTAGTCGATCTGCTCCCAGATCGATGGCCCGGTAGCGGCCGGGGTGGACTTCGGGGCTCCGTCGGAATCGGGGTCGCATTGGGCTGGGACGTGATCCGACTCGATATGGCGCGCGGCGTTGGAGCGGGAGGCGGCTGGGAATTCATATTCTCTGTCGCGCCACAGTTCCGAGACTGGCTGTAGGTCGCCCGTAGACACAGAGCCGTAAGACAAGGCCCGACGAACCAGGTTCGCCGGGCCTCAGTCTTACGCGGCTTCCTCCACGTCCTCGTCCTGCCCACCCGACTTCGAGCTGAGCATTACGACGCTGCTGACATGGATCTCAGCAGTCGGGATCGTGACACCGTCACGCTCGTAGGTGTCGTACTCCAATCGCCCTTCGATGTAGATGCGGTCACCAATGCGGATGAACTCCTCCGCGTACTGGGCCTGGCGATTCCACAACGTTAGGCGATGCCAATCAGTCTGCTCGGCCTCACCCGAATCCGCTGGGGCCCGGCGGTTCGTGGCGAGTGAAAAGTGCGCGACCTTCGTACCACTCTTGGTCTGCTGAATGTCCGGGTCACGCCCGACATTCCCCATCAGCGTGATCTTGTTTACGGATCGACTCATTCGACTCCCTCCCTTCGTGGTCCACGGCCCGGAGCGATCCCCGAGCTAAGTACACCAACGATGGACCGGACACGCGGGAGTTGGGATGGCGGGAGGGGACTACTTACACTCGTACCAGGTCGCACCAGCACCCGAGTCAGCCACGAGCGGCACGTTCAGCTCCATGGCCCCCTCCATGCGTGTGACCACCAAGTCACGCACAGCGTCGACCTCGGCCTCGGGCACCTCGAGCAGCAGCTCATCGTGCACCTGGAGTAGGATGGTCGCCGGCGTCTCAGCTTCCTCGAGCGCAGCCTGCACATCGATCATCGCCTTCTTCATGAGATCCGCAGCCGTGCCCTGAATGGGTGTGTTCTGGGCCACCCGCTCACCGAATTGCCTCATGTTCCAGTTCCCCGAACGAAGCTCGGGCACGTAGCGACGGCGACCCATGAGCGTTTCGACATACCCCTGAGTCTTGGCCATCTCGACCTGGGCGTCGAGATAGTCCCGCACCCCGGCGAAACGCTCGAAGTAGGTGGCAATGAACTGTTTCGCCTCCTCTCGGGAGATGCCAAGCTGACGCGCCAATGAGAACGGACCCTGCCCGTACAGCGTGGCGAAGTTCACCGTCTTCGCCTGCCCCCGCATGTGACCGGAAACGTCATCGATCGGTACTTCGAAGATCACCGCAGCAGTTTGCTTGTGGACGTCGATCCCCTGAGTAAACGCCGTGACAAAGGCCTCGTCGCCCGAGAAGTGCGCCATGACACGCAGCTCGATCTGCGAGTAGTCCACGGCCAGAAAGAGGTGCCCCGGCTTCGCCACGAAGCCCTTCCGAATTTCCCGACCCAGATCCGTCCGTATCGGGATGTTCTGGAGGTTGGGATCACTTGAAGAAAGACGGCCCGTGGCCGCGACAGCCTGGTTGAACGACGTGTGGATGCGCCCAGTATTTTTGTTCACAAGAGCAGGCAGCGCTTCCACATAAGTGCCTCGCAGCTTCTCCAGCTCACGGTACTCCATCATCAGCTTCGGGACCTCGTGGCCCTGAGCCGCGAGCTCCTCTAGGACCGAGGCATCCGTAGAGGGTCCAGTCTTGGTCTTCTTGATGATGGGCAAGTCCAGCTTCTCGAAGAGCACCGTCCGCAACTGCTGCGTCGAATTCATGTTGAAGTCGCCGCCGGAGAGCTTGAACACGTCCTCCTGGATCAAATCCAGCTCGCGTTTGAGCTTGGAACGCATCGCCCGGAAGAAGTCCTCATCGATCGCGATCCCAGCCAATTCCATGCGCAGCAGCATGGGCACGAGAGGCATTTCGAGTTGTGCCATGAGATCACTCAACGAGTGCTCGTCGAGTTGCTCCTGGAAGTGCTCAGCCAGCTGGCCCGCGAGATCCGCCTGTTCGCAGACATAGTCACGCGTCCGCTCAACCGGAGCCTCGGCAAACTCGATCTTGTTCCGCCCGCTCCCCACCACATCCGCGAGCGCCACCGCCTTGTGCGTGTAGATCTCCATGGAGAGCACCCCCAGGCCGTGGTCCCGCCGGCCTGGGTCGAGCACATAACTCGCGACCATCGTGTCGAACTTGAATCCGTCCAGACGGATACCGGCCTGGTGCAGCGCCCGGGCGATGTGCTTCAGATCGTGCCCGACCTTCTCAACAGAAGCGTCCTCGAGCACAGCCCTCAGGGCGCCCATTTCAGCGGAACCGAGTGCGGGGAGGTTGGTCACGACCCCCGGGCCTTCTCCTTCTAAGGTCAACTCGAAAGGCTGCTGATGCGCAAAGGGCAGATACCACGCAGATCCACCCTCGATCGACAGACCGAGTGCGACGAGAGAACCCTTGAGGGGGTCTTCTGCCGACGAGTGGCACGAGACGGCGACGCGTCCCTCCTTCGCGACCGCCGCAACAACCGCGGCAACTCCATCAACTGTGTCTACGATGTCATACTCGACATCGGCCTCGTCCAGCTCAGCGGTCGCTACCCCACTGATCTGTGCGACTGTCGCAAACTGGTCGGCGAGTCGTCTGAACTCGAGCTGCACAAAAATGTCACGCAGTGCCTCGCTGTCCGGCTCACCCACTTTCAAAGCGTCCAGGTCGAGTTCCACCTCCAGGTCCGTCATGATCGTGACGAGCTGCTTGGAAAGCCGAACCATATCAGCGTTCTCCGTGAGCGACTTGGACGCCCGAGGAGGCTTGAGTTCCGCGGCGTGCTCAATCAGCGCTTCGATGTCCGGATGCTGTTCTAGCAAGATGACCGCGGTCTTAGGGCCGATTCCCGCTGCGCCGGGAACGTTGTCCGAAGAGTCCCCGACCAAGGCCAGGTAGTCGGCGATCTGGTGCGGGGGGATCCCGAACTTCTCGTCCGCATTCTCCTCGGTGACCCAGTCCGCGGCGACGCCCGTCGCACCGCCCCGCCCCGGATTCATGAGGTGGACACTCGGTCCGACCAATTGGTAAAAGTCCTTGTCACCCGAGACGATGACGGCCTCCAGGCCGGCGGCAGCGGCCTTCGTGGCGAGCGTCCCGATCACATCGTCAGCTTCATACCCGTCGAGTTCGATGATGGGGTCGTTGAAGCCCTCTACGATGTCACGCACACGCCCAAGGCTCGCCCGTAGGTCGTCCGGCATCTTTTCGCGGGTTGCCTTGTACTCCGGGTAGATCTCGTCCCGGAACGAATCCCCAGCGTCGAACACGACCGCAAGGTAGTCCGGGGAAAAGTCCTCCCGGATGTCCATGAGGAACCGAGTGAAGCCAAACGGCGCTGAGGTATTCTCCCCGGCGGCGTTGGAAAGGGGGCGGTTGATGAACGCAAAGTACGAACGGTAGATGAGCGCGTACGCGTCGATCAGGAAAATGCGCGGCTTGGTCTTCGGGGGGATCTGCAAGGTGACGTCGATCGGGTGGACTGTGAATGTGCCGCTGAAGTGGGTCGAATCGCCCCACACGGGCTGAAGATAGAACGCCTTGGACTACGACGCGAAGGCGGTCACTGTGCAACAAAAAGCGCCCCACGGCCGTGAAGCCGGGGGCGCTTGGGGACCCGGTGAAGAGCGTCAGGCTCTGATGACTTTGTTCGTCTGAGACCCGTTCTCCGATTCTCGGACCTCGAATTCGACATCCTCGCCTTCGGCGAGCGTTCGAAAACCTTCACTCTCAATGGCAGAGAAGTGAACGAGAATACCGTCACCTTCCTGCAGATGAATGAAGCCGTATCCCTTCGAGTCGTTGAACCACTTCACGGTCCCTTTCATGCTGCTACCTCCGCTGAGTCAAACAAGCCGCGCTCGCGCGGCGAATTCACCTTAGGAGTGGACCCACAGACTGCACAAGCGATCCAGAACGACGGCTAGGATTTCTGAAGAGTTTGAGGGGGAAGTGGCGCCAACCCGCCCTCGCGGCAACCTCTCTCGGCTACTCATGCCCCAGGATGATCGGCCCATAGAGGGCGCGATACACCCCAACGTTTCGACGCACATTCTTCACGTAGCCCCGCGTCTCCACAAAAGGAATTCGCTCCGTAAAACGCAGCGGATCTGCGACCTCCGGGTACCGACTCCAACGCGTCGCCCGAGTGGGCCCGGCATTGTACGCGGAAAGCACGAGCGGAAGATCGTCATCGTAGCGAGCACTCATGTCCACAAAGAACGCCGCACCGAGGTGCAGGTTCACTTCGGGAGCCGTGAGGTTGATCTCGCGAAAACCCCGGGGGCCATGCGTCCGTGCCAACTCCGCACCCGTTGGGGGCATGACCTGCATGAGGCCGACCGCCCCGGCGTGACTCACGATATCCGCCTTGAACGCCGATTCCTGCCGAATAATCGAGGCCATCGTGATCGGATCGATGCCCCACTCGGCAGCCTCACGCTGCACCAGCGCGCGATATGGGAATGGGAACGCCACTCGTATCAAACGACTGTCCCACTCATGCCCATCGTCGCGTAGCGCCCACCCCAGATTGATCCCATCGATCGTGCGGCCACGCTCAATGAGCGCCTCCGCAAAGCTGAGCATGTCGCCCATGTTTGGGCGTGCCTGCGCCTGAAGCTCCGAGATCTCGTTCGATACAGCCCGCTCGAGGCCAGACTCCGTATACAGATCGATGGATCCAAGGCCCTCCGCGAGCCACTCAGGGACGTCCGTAGCCTGGCCATCAGGGACGTCGACACCGAACTGCTCCCCGAAAAGGTCCGCCCCCATCACACCGTAATAAGAGACCGGATCACCTCTCGAAATCCGATCGATGTGAGCACGAGCAGAGGTCGTGTCGCCCAGCTCCAGGCGGGTGCGACCGGCCCAGTACGAGGCCTCCTGCCAGCGGCGACCGTTCGGGAAATCGACCAGGTAGGACTCATAACCGTCCACAGCCGCAGCAAGATCGTTGCGACCAATGTAAATCTGACCTGCCCGCATTCTGGATTGGCCGGCTCGCGCATGCGTACGGGCGTTCGTCGCAACGAACGCATACTGCTCGAGGGCGGTATCGAGGCGACCTCCTGTGTGTGCCTGGTCCGCGCGAGTAAACACGATCTCGGCAGCCTGAGGGCTACCCGGATACTCCTCAATGAGCCAACGACGCAGAGTACTCACTTGGCTCATGAGACCTTGCCGGCGCCTTAGTTGCGCCCAGACGTCGAGGTTGCGCGGTCCGAGCGTCGGGTCGCTGGTGCCCTCACGAATGGCACGGAATTCCTCGATGGCCTCGTCCTGTCGACTCCGCACCGTGCCCATGAGTCGAGCCCGCTCGATCAGCATCGACGTCGGGGCGTCTTCTCCATTTCCGGCGGCCATCCGGACGACTCGATCGTATCCGATCAAGGCCCTACGCCCGTCCCCGGCACGGTCGAGGCTCCTAGCCAGTTGAAGCGTGACCTCTTGATCCGAGTCGTTGAGGTCCATGAGCGGCGCGGCCGCCCGGCCCTGCGTGGCGCGTGAACCATCTGCGAAGGCTTCGACGAGAAGCACACGTGCTTCCACCGTGCCTCCCGCCGTCAGGATCAGCCGACCTAAGTCGGCTGCTATCGCAGCCCTACGCGAGCCAGAAAGGTCGGTGTACATCTCGCGATAGATCCCCAGTGCTCGCGCCGTGTCTCCCGCCTCGACGAGTGCATCCGGCAAGGCTCGCCACAGGACGTCATTCGCCGCTGTTTCACTGATGCGACCCAACAACTCCTCGAGTGCCTCAACATCGCCATCGAGCTCCAGCACAAGATCCGCCGAGAGCCAGCTGACAAGCCTCAAGGCAGCCTCGGGGCGGTCCATCAGAGCCAGAGCCTCATCTCGCGAGCCCGATTCCCAGAGCGCTCGGGCACCTCGAATCAGAGCCGTTTGATATCGCTTGGACGCGCTGGGTGCCGTGTGTAAGAACGCCTGGTAGGCCGCGGCCGCCGCGATCGACTCACCCAGGCCTTCCTCGCCCCGGCCGAGCAAGTAGAAGCCGGCGCCGCCCCCTTCCGTCCCTATCCACGACGCTTCACGCAGTAGCTCTACAACGCCACGCCAGTTGTTCCATCCGGCTTCAGCTCGGGCGAGCAGCAGGACATCCGCGGGAGATCCTTCCGCAGCGCCTTCTTCCCGGAGCAGCCGTGACGCGTGCCAGAACCGGCCAGCCTCGAATTCTGCGACGGCTGAGTCGGAAGCGAGCGCCACCGGACCCGCCGAATAGCGGGCCGGGATCGTAGCGCCAGCGAGGGCGACAACGATGAGGGCAGTAAGGGAAAGGGGTCGGGTCATGGGTCCGAGGTAAAGACACGCGCGCATGGCATATCGCTGGAGTCACACGGGAGTTCCACGACCGGGGCCGGGCGCCCCGTCTTCCGTGAGCCCACCTATAACGAGCTGGACGTTTTCTCCTGACGGATTCGTCACAGGCACGGTGAGGTAGACCAGGAGATTGCATCCGTCTCCGACGGGAGATCCTTCAGGCCCATTGATCGTCATCCGCTCAATCAAGATCACCCGCAGGTTGGCGTCTTTTGCGGGTCCTCGAGTTGCCACGTTGAGCGTCCAACCCGACGGCACGAAGCTCTTAAGCGCGGACTGAGGCACCTGGAAGTCAAGTTGGAACTGAGCCTCAGCGCTGGATTCGACGAGAGTCTGTGCTTCAGCGTTCCCTACGACTCCAGCCCATGTGATCAGTGCCACGAGGACTGTGAGCGTACGCGAGCGATCGTTGGCTGGCATGATCGGGCGTCGTCTTGGAGGGGGTAGAAGCTACGGGCAGGGCGAGACTAGGGCGACGTCCCGTCCACCAAGCAAAAAAGAGGCCGCCCCCTTAAAGGGGCGGCCTCTTTAGCCTGCTTGCGTGGCAAGGATCAGCCAGTGCGTCCGTGCTCGATGGCATGGAGGGTGTCGACCATCTTCTGCGCCGACTCTTCCATGTCGATCACCAGACCATCGATACGGGACACGAAGTAGTTGTGTCCGATCGAAACCGGGATGGCGATCATCAGACCGATGGCGGTCGTAAGCAGCGCGACCTTAATACCACCAGCAACCAGCGTTGCCTCAACCTCACCTGCCGCCTCAATAGATTCGAAGGCGATGATCATACCGATAACGGTACCGAGGAAGCCGAGGAGCGGCGCGATGTTCGTCAGCGTCGCGAGGATCACGAGACCCTTCTCAAGCTTGCTCATCTCGATGAGGCCCTGGTTCTCAATGGCCTTCATCACACGGTCCGTTCCCTCTTCGTGGCGCTCGAGGCCAGCGTAAAGAATGTTCGCGGCCGGCGCGTCGGTGTCCCGCGTCAACTCGAGAGCTTCGCGGATCCTCTGCTGCGTCAGGAGCTCGTCGACGTCCTTCAGGATCTTCTTCGTCTTAATGGCCTTACCCGTAAGGCTGACGAATTTGATCATGATCACGACGAGCCCGATCACCAAGCAGAGAGCCAGCGGCCAGCGCATGAATCCCGTATCACCCCAGAGCCCCACCACTGTTTCTGAGAGAGTCTGATCCGTAGCCTCGAGGCCCGGAATTTGAAGCAGTGCGCCGTAGAGTTGAATCGCCAAAGCGACCTCCAGCCGTTGTTCTTCGTTTGTGTTACAGAACCCCCTCGCACACGGGTGCGACGGGGCGCGAATTTCGTAGAGGGTGGGATTATGGCCCTCACCCAAAAAGGTGTCAACCCCTTATCAGGCACCATGATCAACCTTGTGACACGCGGCAAAGTGCTGCGTTCGCCTTGCCTCCAGCACAGGTATATCCGTTGTGCACAAAGCATCCTTCCCGGAGTGGAAACAGCGCGTGTGAAACGGACATCCAGAGGGAGGATTTATGGGGCTCGGGACGTCCCCTTCTAGCACGATCCGAGTGCGATTTTCACGCCCGGACGGGTCGGGCCGCGGCACCGCTGAAAGCAGTGCCTGAGTATACGGATGCTGCGGATTTCGGTACAACGACTCAGAGTCCGCCATTTCCACGATACGCCCCAGGTACATCACAGCGACCCGATCGCTGAAGTGTTCCACGAGAGCCAGGTCGTGAGCAATCAACAGATAGGTGAGGCCGAGATCGGCCTGCAGATCTTGAAGCAGGTTCACTACCTGAGCCTGTACGGAAACATCCAGCGCCGAGACTGGCTCATCGAGAATCAAAAAGTCCGGCTCGACAGACAAAGCGCGTGCGATCCCCAATCTCTGTCGCTGGCCGCCACTGAACTCATGTGGGTAGCGGTCAATGTGCTCAGAACGAAGCCCAACCCGCTCCAATATCTCCACTGCTCGCGCCCTCCGGTTCGGCTGCCCTAACCCATGCACGTAGAGTGCCTCTTCCAGCATCGCACCCACAGACATCCGAGGGTTCAGGGAACCGAATGGATCCTGGAAAACGAATTGAGCTCGTCTCCGCATCGCACGGAGTCCGCTCCGGTCCAGCCCGCGCACGTCCTGACCATCGAAATGGACAGAACCGGCGGTCGGTTCTATAAGACGGAGCAAGGCCCGCCCCGTCGTCGACTTCCCACAGCCCGACTCCCCTACCAGCCCGAAGGTTTCACCGGACCAGAGATCGAAGGAGACGCCGTCTACGGCCTTCACATCCCCCCCTGAGGGCCCGAACAAACCCCTGCTGCCGGGGAAGTGCATCTTAAGGTCACGCACCTTGAGGAGCGGCTCAGAGCTTCGGTCGATAGGACGGTTGTTCATGGAGCAGATCCGCGGACTCTCAGGTCGCTTTTCCAACAACGTGACGTCCGGCCTGCGTCGCCAATCTCAACCAAAGCCTGATGGGAGGCGCACCGGTCCTCCGATTGTGAACATCGCTGACGGAAGCGGCATCCCGCCGGCCAGTCAGTGGGGTTCGGGACCGTGCCGGGAATCGGATTCAGCCGAGCCCCCGCCCGATCGATGGAGGGAAGGGAATCCATCAATCCTTTCGTGTACGGGTGCTTGGGCGAGGAAAAAATCTGCTCAACGGTACCGGTCTCAACGACTTGCCCGGCATACATCACCACGACCCGATCACAGACTTCCGCTACGACACCCAAGTCATGGGTGATGAGCATGACCGCCATACCGTACCGCCCCCGAAGTGCAGCCAGAAGCTCTAGGATTTGCGCCTGGATGGTCACGTCTAAGGCGGTGGTGGGCTCATCGGCGATCAGGAGCTTCGGCTCGCATGACAGAGCCATCGCGATCATGACTCGCTGCCGCATGCCTCCAGACAGTTGGTGTGGATACTGGTCCAAGCGGCGCTCAGCTTCCGAGATCCCAACTTCGGTAAGGAGTCGGCCGGCCTCGACGCGAGCTGCCTTGCGGCCCATACCTCGATGGAGACGAAGGGACTCCGCAATTTGATTGCCCACCGAAAAGACTGGGTTCAACGAACTCATCGGCTCTTGGAAGATCATGGAGATCTCGTTGCCCCGAAGCGCTCGCAGTCTGGCTTCCGTCGCCCCGATAAGCTCCTCTCCCTCGAAGAGAATGGAGCTGGATTCCATGACCTCCGCCGGCGGCTGAGGCAGCAACCCGAGCACGGAAAGTGACGTCACGGTCTTCCCGCAACCGGACTCACCGACGATGCCGAGCGTCTCTCTCTCCATCACGTCGAAAGAGACTCCATCCACGGCCTTGGCGATGCCCTGGTCCGTATGGAACCAGGTGCGCAGGTCGCTAACGGAAAGCAGCACATTACTCATGAGCGAAGTCTCGGGTCGAGCGCATCACGAAGCCCGTCACCTACCAGGTTGAACGAAAGAACGGTGAATACGATGGCGAGTCCTGGGAAAGTCGCGATCCACCACGCGTTCAACATGACCTCTTGGCCGTCTGCGACCATGTTGCCCCACGACGGGGTAGAACTTGGAAGGCCGACCCCGAGGAACGACAGCCCCGCCTCTAGCACGATCGTGTTTCCCACGCCTGTGTGCTCCCCTTACAGGTCACTACTTGGACCAAGTCCATTCGTCGCTGGTGTATCGCTCTTTCTCCAACCAGTCGGCCTCAGCGATCTCGCCCGACCGGTACTCGCCATTACTCCAATCGCCGCCGAGAGCCAGCTTCAGTCCTCGAGTCAGCGCTTCTGCCAGGTCATCCCCGTCGATCTCACCGATCAGCGACAACAACGTGGCGGGAGGGGCCGTGTCTTCCACCCCGTCGCCAAGAGTGGCGAGGAGTGATTGATCACCCGCGAGCATGATGGACCCGTGCTGAAGTAGTGAACTTCCGAGGCGTACCTGCGCGCTGCCGACGAGCTTGCGGCCCTGGGCCATGACTTCACCTGGCGCCGGCACCCGAAAACACGGACCCGCATCTGGAGAAAGAGCGACCCCACCCGCAGCAACAGAAACCTCCGCGCCCAACTCAGCCAGCCCGGAAGCCAACCCCTCGTTCACTTTCGTATAGATGCCGCGAGGTCCACCGTACATCCGATCGGGCAACACGACCGAGTACGTGGCCTCCATGTCATGCAGAACGGCTCGCCCGCCCGTGGGGCGTCTGACGAACTCGATCCCCTTGTTGGCGCCCGCCGCCCGGTCGTAGTGCTCCTTCGCAGGTTCATTACGACCGAACGAGACCGTAGGCGAAGCCCATGTATAGAGTCGAAGCACACCCTCCCTCGGGCGAGGCGTCAGAGCGAGGGCATGATCCAGCGCCATGTTGCGCGCCCCGGACAGAGGGTCGTCTCGAATGACCCGCCACTTGATCCCAGCAGTCGACATTAAAACTCCAAAACGGTGCCAGGGGACATGAGACCCATGAAGGTCACCTTCGCCATGATGTGCTCCCCAGCTGGATTCTTGAGTCTTCGGCCCGGTACTGACCGCACGGTACTATGAGGTTTCCCAGCAGCCAAAGCGAGCGTGTTACCGCCGCGCTTCCATCACTGTGAGCCTCGAAGACCGACCCGATGGAAGCGCTCAAAGCGAACTGCCTACTCCGTGCCGGCGTCCGAGTAGGCCTCGATGGGCGGGCACGCACAAATGAGGTTCCGGTCACCGTGCGCGTTGTTCACACGCCGCACGTGGGGCCAGAACTTGAAATCCCGCGTCCATGCCGCCGGATACGCCGCGTGGCTCCTGGTATACGCGTGACCCCACTCGTCCGCCGTGACCATGGCTGCAGTATGGGGCGCATGCTTGAGTGCGTTGTCCTCACGATCCGAGAGGCCCATCTCCACCTGCTGGATCTCAGCACGAATCGCAACGAGCGCGTCCACGAAACGATTCAGCTCGGAGAGCGGCTCACTCTCGGTCGGCTCGACCATCAGCGTGCCTGCAACCGGGAACGAGACCGTGGGGGCATGGAAGCCGTAGTCAATGAGGCGCTTCGCCACATCCTCTTCCGTGATCCCCGTTTCCTTCTTCAGTGGACGTAGATCGATGATGAACTCATGCGCCACCAAGCCGTTGTCGCCACGATAGAGAATCGGGTAGTACTCCTCCAACCGCTTAACCATGTAGTTGGCGTTCAGGATCGCGACCTCAGAGGCCATACGGACTCCGTCGGGGCCGAGCATGGCGATATAGGCCCACGAAATCGTCAGAATGCTCGCGCTTCCCCACGCCGCCGCAGACACCGGACCGATCGCCTTGGCTCCGCCCACAGTGTGAAGCGGATGCCCAGGGAGGTACGGAGCGAGCTTGTCGTTGACACAAATCGGACCCATACCGGGCCCACCACCACCGTGAGGAATGGCGAACGTCTTGTGAAGATTGATGTGGCAGACGTCGGCACCGTAGTCACCTGGACGAGCCAGGCCGACCTGGGCGTTCAGATTGGCGCCATCCAGGTAGACCATGCCCCCGTTCTCATGGACGATCCGCGTCACGTCGACGATCTCCTCTTCAAACACACCGTGCGTCGAGGGATACGTCACCATGATCGCCGCGAGGTTGTCCGTATGCTCTCCCGCCTTGGCTTCCAAGTCGGCAACGTCGATCGTGCCGTCGTCCGTGCTCTTAACGACCACGACCTTCATTCCTGCCATGACCGCACTCGCCGGATTCGTACCATGAGCTGAGGCAGGAATGAGGCAAATATCACGGTGATGCTCGTTCCGATCTTCGTGGTAAGCCTTGATGACCAAGAGTCCAGCGTACTCCCCCTGGGCGCCCGAATTGGGCTGCAACGATGTCGCGGTGAAGCCACTGATCTCAGCGAGCCAGGCTTCGAGCTCCGAGAAGATCACCTGATAACCACCCGCCTGATCGATGGGGGCGAACGGGTGCATCCTGCCCATCTCTGGCCACGTGACCGCCTCCATCTGGCTGGTCGCGTTCAGCTTCATGGTGCACGACCCAAGTGGGATCATGCTGGCATTCAGAGAGAGATCTCTGGATTCGAGCTTGTGCAGGTAACGCAGCATCTCCGTTTCGGAGTGATAACTGTTGAACACAGGGTGCTCGAGATACGCACTCGACCGGCTCGCCCAGTCAGGCAGCTCTGGCGCCCCACCCTGCTCCGAAAGACCACGCGCGGTGATTTCGGTGGCCTGGCCGGAATTGAAGATCTCGAACAGCTCGTCGATGTCCTCCGCGGTCGCGACCTCATCCAGCGCAATCCCGATCGTACCGTCGCCGAAGTCTCGCAGGTTGATGCCTCGCTCGATCCCGAGCGCGAGGATCTCACCGGCATCACCCTCGGGCCGGACGTGCACCGTGTCGAAGAAAGTCTCGGAGAGCAGCTCGTGCCCCTGGAACTCGAGTCCCGCAGCGAGCACTCCGGCTAATTCACGGATCCGGGTTGCGATGGCGCGCACTCCGTCCGGTCCATGATAGACCGCATAGGCCCCGGCCATGATTGCGAGCAGGACCTGCGCCGTGCAGATGTTCGACGTCGCCTTCTCACGGCGGATGTGTTGCTCCCGTGTCTGGAGCGCCATGCGCAGTGCCCGGTTGCCATCGACGTCGACCGACACACCAATGATGCGACCCGGGAGTTTTCGCTTGAACGACTCGGTCGCGGCCATGAACGCCGCGTGCGGGCCGCCAAAGCCCATCGGCACGCCGAAGCGCTGGGAGTTGCCGACCACGACATCCGCGCCCCACTCGCCCGGCGGCGTCAGCAGGGCCAGCGACATCAAATCTGTCGCAACAACAACGACTGCACCCAAGGTCGAGGCCCTCGACACGAACGAGCGATAGTCCAATACGCTTCCGTCCGTAGCCGGATACTGGAGCAGCACTCCAAACACATTGTCACTCAGTTCGTAGCTGTCGTGGTCATCCACCACCACCTCAATCCCCAGCGGCCACGCGCGAGTCTTCACGACCTCAATTGTCTGCGGGTGGCACAACTCGGACACGAAGAAGATGTTCGCATCGCCCTTGGATTCGCCATGCGCCAAGTGCATCGCTTCCGCCGCGGCGGTCCCCTCGTCGAGCAGCGACGCATTCGCGATGGGGAGGCCCGTGAGGTCGATCACCATCGTCTGGTAGTTCAACAGGGCCTCCAAACGACCCTGGGCAATCTCGGCCTGGTAGGGCGTGTACTGCGTATACCAGCCCGGGTTTTCCATGATGTTCCGCAGAATGACGCCGGGGACGATCGTGTCGCTGTACCCCAGCCCCAGGTACGACCGGAAGACCTTGTTCTGGGAAGCCACTTCGCGAACGCGCAACATGAGCTGCGCCTCGGTCAAGGCTCCCGGAAGGTCGAGCTCACCCTCCATGCGAATGGCGTGAGGCACGGTGTCGTCGATAAGCCCCGCGAGTCCGTCGTATCCGACGACGCCGAGCATTGAATCGATTTCAGAGGAGCGAGGGCCGAGGTGCCGAGCCTTGAAATCTGCGGGCGAATCGATGCGGTTCATGCCTGCCACAATCCCATGTAGTAAGGGTCGCGATCGCCTTGGAGGCAGACCGCGACCCATGAATTTCTTGATTTCGCGCGGAGCTTCGGCGCTAGCCGATGTGGTCCGCGTATGCGTCCGAGTTGAGGAGCTCGTCGAGGTCGCCCTCGTTGGCCACCCTGAGCTTGACCATCCAACCCTCACCATAGGGATCGGAGTTCACCAGCGACGGATCATCGTCGAGGGCAGCGTTGACCCCGACGATCTCACCCTGCACAGGGCAGTATAGATCGCTCACGGCCTTCACGGCCTCGATGGTACCGAAGACGTCCATACGATTGAAAGATGCTCCGCCGTCGGGGAGCTCGACAAAGACGACGTCTCCGAGCTCGCCCTGGGCATAGTCCGTGACCCCCACGATGTACACGCCGGCCTCGTCGGTCGGCTTGAGGTACTCATGCTCTTCCGTGTAAGTCAGGTCGCTGGGGATGTCGGACATACGTGTCTCCAGGGTGTTCCAAGGTACTGTCGAACCATCAGGATGACGGCGGATCGCCGCGAGGTCAAGCCTAGTAATTTGGCTTCGTACGAAGCTTCTCGGAGCTCCTCATTCCCACGCTCCGCCACAGATGCCGATCCGCACGAAGCTCAAACTCCCCGACGGATTGAGGCACTGGGCCCAAGCACGGGCGCGCAGGGCCTCGGAGGATTAGATTGTTGTGCTATCCCGTCCGATTCCGGAGTAGCGACCAACAGCTCAGTACCACTGTACAGAAGATGTAGACGCATGTCGCTCATTACTGACACCCAGCCTGCCCTCACAACTCTGAGTGAGCAGGAGCAGATGTTCCAGGAGATGGTACGTGATTTCGCGACGGCCGAGATCGCCCCGAAGGTGAGGGAAATGGACGAAGCCCAGCAGATGGACGCGGGCATTATCCAACACCTCTTCGAGCTCGGTCTCATGGGCATCGAGATCCCTGAGATATACGGCGGCACCGGCGCGGATTTTTTCACATCCGTTTTGGTGGTGGAGGAACTCTCACGCGTCGACCCATCCATCGGCGTGTTGGTGGACGTGCAGAACACCTTGGTCGTGAACGCGTTCAACCACTGGGGTTCCGAGGAACTGAAAGCCAAGTACATGCCGATGCTGGCCACCGGCAGTATTGGTGCGTACGCGCTCTCTGAAGCTGGAAGCGGCTCTGACGCCTTCGCCCTCACGTGCCGTGCCACTCAGGACGGCAATGACTGGGTGCTCAACGGCCAGAAGCTGTGGATCACTAACGGAAACGAAGCCGCGATCTTCATCGTGTTCGCGACCGTCGATACGGATGCGGGCTACAAGGGCATCACAGCATTCGTTGTCGAGAAGGCCTTCGACGGCTTCACGGTGGGGAAGAAGGAAGACAAGCTCGGCATCCGTGCGTCCTCCACAACTGAATTGCTCTTCGACAACGTCCGAATCTCTCCTGAGAACGTGCTCGGCGAAGTGGGTTGCGGATATAAGACCGCGATCGAGACACTCAACGAGGGCCGAATCGGGATTGGAGCTCAGATGCTCGGGCTGGCCCAGGGTGCGTTGGACCATACCGTCCGCTACGTAAAGGAACGCGAGCAGTTCGGGAGAGCGATCGGGTCATTCCAGGGCGTCCAGTTCCAACTCGCAGAAATGGTGACCGAGATCGAAGCGGCTCGACTGCTGGTCTACAACGCTGCGCGCCTCAAAGACGCCGGTCAGCCCTTCCTCACCCAGGCTGCCATGGCGAAGCTCTACGCTTCTGAGATGGCCCAACGTGTGGCATCCATGTGCATCGACCTTCACGGTGGGTACGGCTTCACCAAGGAATATCCGGTGGAAAAGCTCTATCGTGATGCGAAGGTCGGCACGATCTACGAAGGCACGTCCAACATGCAAAAACAGACCATTGCCAAGGTGCTCATGAGATGAGTTATATGATCCCCTCCCTGGGACTCATCACATTTGGGTTCTGGGAGATTCTGCTGGTGCTCGGCATCGTGATGGTACTTTTCGGGGCGAAGAAGCTGCCGCTCTTGGCTCGCGGACTCGGTGCGGGGATTCGGAATTTCAAGGGGGAGCTGAGCGACCCCGAAGACGGGGACGAGTAGGGGAGACTGCCCTGTCTGATTCGCCGCTTGCCAACGTCGTCGTTGTCCTGGATCACCCCAAGGACCTCGTGAACATCGCCGGAGTCATCCGGGTGATGATGAACTTCGGTATCCCCTCGCTTCGTCTCGTGAATCCCGACGAGTTCGACGGATGGCGGATCGGGGGCATCGCTCACCGTAGCGAACACATCGTCGAGGCGGCGACCATCCATGACACGCTCGCCGACGCTGTCTCTGATGTGTCGTTCATCGTGGGGACCACCGCGAGGGCTCGAACCGCCGGGCGGGCTTACGTGCGCCCACGCGAGGCCGCCGAACGAGTGAGCGAACGGCTCAAAGAGGGGAAGGTCGCCATCCTCATGGGACGCGAGGATCGCGGACTCACCAACGAGGGTCTCGACCTCTGTCACGCGGTCACGATCATCCCCACAGACCCCGACTATTCGAGCCTGAACCTCGCCCAGGCCTTCCTCGTGCTCGGCTACGAGATGTTCATGGCCGCAGACGGGGGCGAAGACGAACTCCCGGTGGGCCGCCGCGCGACCCGTCCCCCTACGCAAGAAGAACTGGAAACGACCTTCGAGGTGATCGAGGCTGGTCTCGGGCGGATCGAATTCTTCAAGGCCCGTGAACCTGCTGCTGTAATGCGCACACTCCGCACCATCATCATGCGCGCGGAACCCGACCTTCGTGAAGCCAAGTTATTACGTGGGATCGGGTATGAAATCGGTCATTTCATCGATCGGGCGGGCGACAGCTGACGCCTTAAGGTTCAAAAATTAGGAGCACCGAGTAGGTGTTTCTTGGCTGAGTACGATCGGGACTCTATGAAATCTATGGAAGACGTGATCCAAGCCGCAGACATGGACATGTGCTCCGCGAAGGCCCAACGTCCTGACTCGCGCCGATCCGGCACCTGACCGGCCCCGAGACACCTTCCAAAACGACATCCCATGAGTGACGAACGGTCTCGCCAAGAGATCGGCGATCTGTTGGCGTTCGCGACTGAATTGGCCCACGAAGCCGGTGACCTAACGCTCAAGTATTTCGGCGGCATCGTGGAGCACGACGCGAAAGGGGATGGCTCCCCTGTGACCATCGCCGACAAACAAGCCGAGGAACTGATTCGGGCGAAGGTGGAGGCGCGCTACCCCGAGCACTCGATTCTGGGCGAGGAGTACGGCGAGTCCAATGCAGGTGCTCGGGTGCGGTGGATCCTCGATCCGATCGATGCGACGCGTTCGTTCATGCGCGGCGTGCCGCTCTACGGAGTCCTCATCGGGATCGAGATCGACGGAGAGAGTGCGGTGGGCGTCGCCCACTTCCCCCCGCTACGCGAAACCGTGGCAGCCGGTGAAGGTCACGGCTGCTTCTTGAACAGCACGCCTTGTGCGGTCTCTTCCGTCAGCCGGTTGGAAGACGCTGTGATTTGTACGACCGACGCAGAGCGGATTCTGTCGCTCCCCGAAGGCGAGGGGTGGCGTCGCTTGCAGCAACAGTGCGCTTTTTCGCGCACCTGGGGCGATTGCTACGGGCACGCGCTCGTGGCCACTGGACGCATCGAGGCTCAGGTAGATCCACAGATGGCCTCATGGGACGCCGGTCCATTTCTGACGATCGCGCGGGAAGCGGGAGGGAGGTTCACGACCTTTGAGCGCGAAGAGACCGTTCATGGTGGCTCGGGGATCAGCTCGAACGGGCTGCTGCACGACGTCGTGCTAGAGGCGTTGGGGCACTGACCGGGCCTATGACTCTGGTATGACAAAATTCTCTCGGCTCTCCCCATTGTTCCTCCTCGCCCTGGGCTTTGGGTGCACCTCCGAAGTTCCAAAGGAAGGGACGTCACCTTCCTCAGTCGGCGCGGCCTCAGGTCTGTTTTCGGCGGACTCCGTGGTCGCGGACTGGGTTGATGCGGGACGGGTGACCGGTGCCGTGTTACGGGTCACCCGTGGAGGAGAGGTCGAGTGGGAGCAATCTTACGGATTCGCGGAACGCTTCGACTTCGGAGTGGGTCAGTACCCGCCATCGTTTGATGCCGCGGCGCCTCGCGCCGGCCTTTCCGAACTGCCTACGCCGGTGCCAATGACGGTCGCGACCGTATTCGACCTGGCGTCCGTTACAAAGGTGATGGCGACGACAATGGCGATGATGGTGCTCACAGATGGGGGTGAGATAGACCTCGAGGCACCCGTGAGTCGGTATCTCACCGACTTCGCTGGGGGCGGTAAGGAAGCCATCACGATCACCCACCTACTCACCCACCGATCAGGCTTAGAGCAGTGGAAGCCGACGTACTACCACGCTGACAACGCAGATGAAGCGTACGCCTACATTCGCGAGCTACCGCTCGCTTGGACCCCGGGGGCTGAACGCCACTACTCGGACTTCGGCTTCATACTTCTGGGCAGGATCGTCGAGCATGTATCGGGCAAGCCGCTCAACGACTTCGTGGCGGACGAGGTTTACACGCCTCTCGGATTGAGAACTACGGGCTATCTCCCGACCCGCGGGCCCTACGCAACCACCTCACACGGGAATCCGTTCGAGCGGCGTATGGTCTATGAAGCCGACTTCGGATATCAGATCGAGGGAGACCCGACCGCCTGGGACGACTGGAGGGAGTATTCACTCACAGGTGAGGTGAACGACGGGAATGCGCACCATGCCCTTGGTGGTGTGGCTGGACATGCGGGCCTCTTCTCCACGGCGTCCGACCTGAGCGTGCTTCTCGAACTGTTGTTGGACGACGGTCGACACGGCGACGGGGCATTCATCTCCGATGACGTCATCGATCGGTTCCTCGCCACCACTGGGAACGACCAGGCACTCGGATGGCAGAACCCGCCCTATGCTCTGGAAGGAAGCTTTGGGCACACCGGCTTCACCGGAACGTTCGTCATGGGTGTGCCAAGTCAGGACTTGGCGATCGTACTGCTTACCAATCGCCAGAACGGCGGAGTGGATGCTGGCGGGGAGTACCCAGATGTGGGCACGCTGCAGCGTGCCGTGGTGGAGGCGCTCACGCGTTAGGTGAGGGTTCGGCCGAACGATCATGGCGTACGCAGTCACATCAGTGGTCTCTACGCCGAACGTGACAACGCTCAGGGGACCCGCGAGTAAGCATCCTAGCCCAATACCGAGCACCATCCCGATGCTGAGCTGCTTGGCACCACGGATCAGAGCCATGCGCACACCCATCTCTTGGCGTCGTTGGTTCACTGAAAACGACATGACACCGTAGAGACCCACGGCAGCCAAGAAGAGTTCAGCAATCCCGAAGATGGTGAGGAGCGAGCCAAGCGGTCTGATCGAGAACGTCGAGTAGTTCCGCACGCTTCGGCGCATCCGCACCTGGGAATCGGCCGGACTCCTTCACGCTCGTCGCGCACTGGAGCATCTCGCCGAAGGACATCGGGCTCCGGTGGTACTCTCCGTCCCGCATAGAGAAGCCGAACTTGAGCACGTCCGGACGTACTCCACGACAGAGCTTTTCGGTCGAGCCTTCGTAGAAGCCTTCCCAATAGTCGAGCACGGCACGTTCTGCACCGGCACGGTCCTCAGGGCTCTGAGCGACGGCGCCCAGGGGGAACATCAACGTCAGCGCGAGCGCGCTCCACATCATACTCCCCATCATCCACGTGGGCGTCGATACCTGCTGAAGGAAGGCAGATCCCGGGGACACGGTCGGGCACCCTTTAACGAACTCCGGCCAAACGCATCTAGCAAAAACATGAGACGTGTGTGGATCCACGCAACAACGGCGTCATACATCTCAAGTCAGCGGCAACGGTGTCGGCGACCCGGAGGATAGGGTCGGCGAGGCACTGGGTGGGGTGCGCTCACTGCTAGTGATGACAATCGGAGAAATCGATGGAGCAGCGCTGTTCTAGTGCAACGCCTCCACAGGGTCGGACACCCAGCCTCAAGTGGTGGCTCGGAGTCCTGTCTGCCTTGTTTGTTGTATTCGGACACATGGCGCCTTTGAGCGCTCAGTCGTCCGTGGACCTGACGGGCACGGTACGCGACTCCCTCAACAACGAGACCCTACCGAACGCGGTGGTCTCCCTAGTCGGCGAGTCGTATCGATCACTCACCGACGAGTTCGGGCGCTTCACTTTGGTGAACGTCACTGAGGGACCGCACATCCTGAGGGTCGAGTACCTCGGCTACTCGACTTTCGAACTCGAGATCGGCGGCGGGAGTGCGAGTCTGCTGAGTGTACTCATGGCTCCGGATGCCATCGAAATCGAGGGCGTCACGGTGGAGACGAATACCGACATCGTCCAGGCCGCACAGGAGGTCAGCACCATCACGATCTCCCCGCGGAAGTTGAGTGCCCTGCCGTCGCTGGGCGAGACAGATGTGTTTCGGGCCCTGCAACTGTTGCCGGGTGTTGGGGGCACGAACGACGCCACTTCGGGGCTGTTCATTCGCGGGGGAACGCCAGATGAGAACCTCGTACTATTGGACGGCATGACGGTCTATCACGTCGACCATTTCTTCGGCGTGTTCAGCGCTTTCAACGCAGACGCGATCAAGGACGTACGGCTCTTCAAAGGGGGCTTTCCCGCCCAGTACGGCGGCCGTACATCGAGCGTGGTCGAGATGGTCGGGAAATCCGGCGACAATGAGAGCTTCAACATGTCCGGCGGCATGAATCTACTTAGCGCACGAGCCGTGGCCGAGATCCCCTTGGGTGGCAAAGGGTCCTGGCTCATCTCGGCCCGCCGATCATACACGGACCTCGTCCAGACGGGTCTGTACAACGGGATCTTCAACACACTTCAGGGTGCGGAAGAGGAGGCTCCGACTCCCGGACCCGGTCAGGGTGGGCGGGGCGGCCGAGGCGGATTCGGCAACATCCAACAGACCTCGATCCAACCCAACTTCTACTTCTACGACTTCAACTCGAAGCTCACCTACACGCCGACTCAATCCGACGTGCTTGCGATCTCACTCTACGCCGGAAAAGACGATCTCGATGAGTCAGCCGTCGGACAGCAGATTACGGCTCCGAATGGCCAGACTCGCCAAACCCCAGACCGCGTTGATCAATCGAACTGGGGAAACCAAGGTGTGAGCGGACGCTGGTCACGTGCTTGGAGCTCTCGCTTCACCAGTGATGCCCTGGTCGCCTACTCAGAGTATTTCAGCGAGGCCGCCTTAGATGTTGCGGCTACTCAATTCACACGGGGCTTCCGAGAAGACAACGACGTGAAGGACTTCACAGTCCGTCTCGACAACAGCTGGAGACCCGCACAGGCGTCGGACGTGACTTTCGGATTTCAGAGTACGGCGACGGACGTCGCGTACAGCTTCCAACAGGTCCAGGGCGATTCCATCCGTGGGGCGCTCGACCTAGGCGGCGCCGGCACGCTCACTTCTGCCTACGCCCAGCACCGATGGCTGCCTTCGGACCGAATCGACGTCACAGTCGGCATGCGGGCCTCGGACTACGACCGCACCGATCAGGTCTACTGGGAGCCACGCGCTTCGGCGCAACTCACCGTCATGGACGGAGTCCGCCTGAAGGGTGCTTGGGGCCGTTACAACCAATTCGTGAAGCGCGTAGAAAACGAGGATGTGCTCGAAGGCAGTCGCGACTTCTGGGTGATGGCTGGCAATCAGATCGACCCATCGTTCGCGGAGCACAGAATCCTCGGAATCAGCTGGGAGTCTGACGACTATCTCTTCGATGTCGAGGCGTACCAGAAAGACCTCGAAGGGGTGTCTCAATTCTCGACCCGCGCACGTCAGCAGCCGGGGCAATCCCTGACGGATCTTTTCTTCCAAGGCACCGGTGAGGCCCAGGGTATCGAGTTCCTTCTCCAGAAGAAAACGGGACGGCTCACGGGCTGGGTCAGCTATACGCTGGCGGAGGTGAACTACGAACTGGCGAACTTCAACCAGGGCATCCCCTTCCCCGCGAGCCACGATCAGAGACACGAGTTTAAGACCGTGGCGTCGTACCAGGCGGGACCGTGGACCCTAGCGAGTACTTGGGTCTACGGATCGGGTAAACCGTATACCGTACCTGAGGCTCAGTACCCCATCAAACTCCTGGACGGGCGCTCGCTGAGCTACATCCACGTGGGCGAGAAAAATGGTGAACGATTGCCTGAATACCATCGTCTGGACGTGTCAGCGACGCGTCGTTTTGAGACCGCAACGATGTTCTACGAACTCAATTTCTCGCTCTTCAACGCCTACGGCCGCAACAACATTTGGTATCGGCAGTTCGACCTCTCAGAACTGCCGATGTTGGTGACAGACGTGACGACGCTTGGGTTCACGCCGAGCATCGGCCTCCGCATTGGAATACGCTAAAGATGAGCACAATGACGAAGAGACTCAGATATCTGATGGCCATGCTCGCCTTCACGGGGGCATGTACTGGAGACACGATCTTCGTGCCTGGGGACACGGACATCTTCGTGGTCCAAGCCTTCCTCTTTTCCGGCGAGCCGGTGGCGGGCGTCACGGTCTCAGGAGTCTTGGCAGTAGACGCGGACTCGACGGCTTCAGCTGAGCCTATCTCCGGCGCGACGGTCACGCTGATTCGAAGCTCGGTACGCTTCGAGCTGATCGAGACCGAAGGACAGCCGGGCCACTACCACTATCCCGGCACTGGCCTCGACATAGGAATCGGTGAGGTGTTTCAGTTGGAGGCCACGGTGGGTGACCGAACCGCGACGGCAGAAACATCGGTCCCTCATCCACCCGTCGGCCTTCAGCTGTCTTCGGACTCCATCGATGCTCCGACCTTCGGAACACCAGGGCAAGGCCGACCTGGCCAAGGCGGATTAGGGGGCGGGCTAATCGCACGCTGGGACAACCCGGGAAGCCAGTTGCACTTCGTCGTCATCGACAACATCGAGGAGAATCCGGTCAACCTCCCAACGAACCCGATCTTCTCACGGTTCGCTCCTCGTCTCATCCAGCAACCCACTGCCGCAGACAGCTCGAACGTTCGGGTGATTACGTTGACCCACAGCGGGACGCATCGTCTGAAGCTGTATCGGGTCAACGACGAATACGCCGATCTCTATCAGGGCCGAAATCAAGATTCCCGCGACCTAAATGAACCTCCGACGAACATCCGCGGAGCGCTTGGAATCTTCTCAGCATTCAGCGCAGACAGCACCTTCTTTCGCGTGTACGACAGCTCCCAATAGGCACCGCCATGAATGGACTTGCTAGAAGTCTCCGACTGATGGGATCCCTTCTCGCCGGGGGACTCTCAGTCGCCTGCGCATCCGGTGGCCCTGGGATCCAAGGTCCCGAGACCCAGGCCCTCTACGCTCAGTACAGCGGGACATGGGTGCTCGACGTCGACTCGAGTGATCCAGCCCCCAGGGCAAATCAGGGGCGCCGCGGCCAGCAGGAACCAGGCACCATCGCGGGCGGTGGTGGCGGTGACTTCGGCAGAGCGGCTGGACGAGGTGGTCGAGGTGGTGGCGGCGGCAGAGGTGGCGGTGGAGCCGGAGGCGGTCGCGGTCGCGGAGGCGGAAGCTCAATGAGCCCCGAAGGCATGCAGGCGACCCGGCGGATGGGTGCGGAACGCCCCGCACGATTGACCCTCATGATTACCGATTCGGTATTCACCTACACTCCAGACCGGCGCGGCCGTGGTCTCCAACTCCCAATGACGGGTGACGACATAGCAGTCGAAGATGGACCCGTTGAATACGAGGCGAAGCTCGGCTGGGACGACACGAAACCGAAGATGGAGCGCGAGATCGACGGCGGCGGAAAAGTGACGGATACGTTCGAGCTCCTAGCCGAGGATCGCCTGATGATCGTGCATTCCTTCAGCGCCGGGCCGGGTGGCACTCAAGAGATACGACTGGTCTACAATCGGGAGTCCGGCGGCACGCGCTAGTTCGACCCACCACCCTCCCTTCGCAGGGCCGCCGCATATCCGATGGCAGGCCTGCGAAGAGGGGAGTCTTCGGGAGTCGCTATTCGGAGACGAGTGCCTTCTTAGGATCGAGGCCTATCACCCGTCGGGCCGGATCAATTCCCCGCCTCTGCACCCCACGGTGTCAGTGGCGTCTCAATCGGCTTCGTTAGGTCGAATTCCACACGAAACGCCCGATCCGATCCGGTCCGGCGCAGCGCATAGGCGAACGTCCCGCCGGCCTCGACTTCAACCGTCCAAATGTTGTTCGCCGCCGTGGATACTAGCTCCGCTGTGAACGCATCGGCATGGAAGTCCTGGGACGTCGCTGACCCAATCTCATTGGTGTCACCACCGTACTGGGTCACCTCATCCTCCGAGCCGTCCTCATGCCGATGGTCATGCTTGAGACGTATGCCGGCACGCGTCGTCGTAAAAACCCAAGTGCGCGACCGATCTTCACCGACGTAAAACGGGATTCGAATCTCCCCGGGCTCGCAGGAACGAACGTGCATCACCATACGCTCAGAATCCATTGTCTCGTCGGGTGGCACACTCTCGACGACTTGTCCCTCAAAAGCCTGTCCACAAATGGACTCGAGCGACGCCCAGAACATCAGCTGGGGGTCATCTGCAGCCGCGTCAGCGCCCCCGGACTCAGGCGCATCCGCGCACGCGCCAAAGGCGACAACAGCGAGTGCTGCAAGGAGGGTCTTCTTCACGGCGTTTCTCGGTCGAGGGAATCGACCGAAGAGATTAGCCGCAGTGGGCTCGGCGGCAAGCGGTCGTACCAGTAGCGCCACCCCACATCTGACGCGATCATGAGATTGCAGTACCACACGATCCACGTTCTGACGACGATGATGAAGACACCCGCTTTCCACACACTGCTGGCTCTCCTGGTGACCCTTGGCGCCGTAGCTCCCGCGCAGGCCCAAAACCCAGTCCAGCCCGACGACTATCAGAAGTGGGAATCCCTAGGCTTCGGCTCGCTTTCCCCGAACGGTGAATGGCTCGCGGCGCCCATCTCGCGGACGAACGGTGAAAATGAACTTCGCCTCCACAACACAGGAACGGACTCCGTCATCGTAGTCGCGTACGGGACCCGGACGAGCTTCTCCAAAGACGGACGCTGGGTGGCCTATGCGATCGGCAAATCACCGGAGGATCGTGAAGCCCTTGAGGAGAGTGATGAGGCGGTGCGTGACGACCTCGGACTTCTGAGTCTCGTCACTGGCGAGCAACGGGTGATCTCCGAGGTTCAGCGATTCGCGTGGGGTGGTGGCGGTTCTCACATCGCCATGGCCCGCTACCCCGATGACGGCACAAGCAACGTCATCCTCGAGGAGATCGCCAACCAACAGCGCGTGAGCTTCGGAAACGTCGCGTCCTGGGCTTGGCAGGATGAAGGAGCCCTCTTCGCCTTCGCAGTCCATGGTGAAGATGGCGTCGGAAACGGAGTACAACTGTATGATGCGGCCTCCGGGCGCGTCCGCAGCCTCGACTCCAGCGGTAAGGAGTACGCCCAACTCACCTGGCGGGACGAATCTTCGGACTTGGCGGTCCTGCGTGCGTTCGAGGACGACGAGCGCGAAGAATCGAGCCACGTGCTACTCGCATGGCGCGGACTCGCTGGGTCCGCGAACGCACAGACCTTGGATCCGACCACGGAATCCGCGATCGGCACCGATCAGCGGATCGTAGACTATCGGTCGCTGACGTGGGCGGACGACGGAGCTTCGATCTTCTTCGGCGTGAAGGAGTGGGAAGGCGCGGAGTCCGAAGACGACGATGGCGACCACGACGAGGCGAACGAGGATGCTGAGGGCGAAGAAGAGGAGGACTCTGAAGACGAAGATGTTGACGACGAAGGCCTCAACCTCGACCCAGCCCAAATGGAAATCTGGCGCTCAACGGATGTGCTGACGCTACCCACTCAGAAGCGCGACGAGCGTAACGACGAGCGCCGCAATGACATTTTCGTGTGGCACCTGGATGGAAACCGTGTTCTGGGTCTGACCGACGACGCAGTCGACAACCCACGTGTCATGGCGGGCGGAGTCGTACTCCTCGCCACAAACAACGACGCCTATGAGTTCGAAGGCATGTTTGGCAGGCCGAGCTCTGACCTGATCGTGATCGACCCAGCATCTGGCGAACGCACCGTCGCCGCGGAAGGCGTGGGCTTCCCCTATGGCGTAAGCAGTACCGGGAAGTACGTGCACTTCTACAAGGGTGGTCAGTTTTACGCTTTCGATCGGGACGGGGGAGAGACGCTCAGCCTATCGGAGGCCGCCGGGATCTCATTCGCGAATACCGCGAGCGATCACCCGGTGCCCGAGGTGCCATCGTTCGGGGTCGCTGGATGGACGACGGATGACGAATCGCTACTCGTATACGACGAGTTCGACGTCTGGGAGCTACCGACAGACGGTGCGCCACATAGGCTGACAGACGGAAGCGCCTACGAGGTCACACACCGTGTGGTGCGCCTCGACCCGGAGGCCGACGCCTACGACACGGACGATCTCTATGTGTCACTCCGCGGCAAGTGGACGCTCCACCACGGAATTGGCCGGATCGAGAGTGGTGGTGTCGACCAGCTCGTGTACGAAGACAACAACGTCGGCCGCTTCACCAAGGCGTCCGAAGCGGGAGTCTTCGCCTTTGTCGCCCAAGACTTCGACGACTCGCCTGACTACTTCGTGGGTGATGCGTTCGATGACGCGCGCCAAGTCACCAGTACGAATCCGTTCCAGGACGACTACGCGTGGGGCCATACCGAGCTGATTCAGTACACGAACCACAACGAAACCCAACTCCAGGGCGCACTCTTCTACCCAGCCGATTACGACCCGTCGAAGACGTACCCGATGATCACGTACATCTACGAGTTCCGGTCACAGTCAGCGAAGCAGTATTCGGCGCCTACGCATCGCAACTACTACAACCCATCAGTGTGGAGCGCAGAGGGTTACTTCGTACTTCAGCCGGACATCCTCTTCGACGCGCGCGACCCAGGCGTTTCTTCAGCCAAGACGCTGGAGCGCGCTGTGGCCGCAGCAGTCGAGACGGGCATGATCGACGCGGACCGTGTAGGGTTGATCGGACATTCGTGGGGTGGTTACCAGGCCCAATTCGTTCCGACGTACACGGACATCTTTGCGGCATCCATTTCCGGCGCGGGCATCAGCAACCTGATCACGATGTACGGCTCGATCTTCTGGTCCGCGAGCATTCCCGAATCCGGCCATTTCGAGACCGGACAAGAGCGTATGGAGGTGCCCTACTACGTGGACCAGGAAGCCTTCATCAGGAATTCAGCAGTCTTCAACATCGAGTCACTGAGCACACCGATGCTTCTCGAGGTCGGTGACAACGACCAGAACGTGCACTGGGGCCAGAGCACAGAACTCTACAACATCGCTCGCCGGGCCGAGAAGGAGCTGACCATGCTGGTCTACTACGGAGAGGGACACGGCCTACGAGAAGAGGAAAATCAGGCGGACTACCAGCAGCGGATTCTGGACTTCTTCGGACACCATCTGAAGGGAGACGAGCCAGCGGAGTGGATCAGTTCGCAGGCCTCCTGGTTGGAGCAGAAGGGCCGGAACGAAGGCGGTCGCTAGAGCTAGTCCTACTTCTTCGCCCCGCGGTTACCTCCGGCGGCGGCGCGAAGCTTGGTCCATAAGCCCGTCCCCGCGAATATGCCGCCGAAGACCAACCGGCCGTCTAGTCTCATGTCTTTGGGGGATTGTGCCATGGTCCCCCGAAATTCCTAAGTGCTAGCCGTCCTGCCTCTTCAGCTCACCTCCACTTCCGCTACCTTCCCCGCTGCGGGGTTCCCACCCCCCACGGCTCCTCTTCGAGTGAGCCGACTCCAATTGCTCAATAATACGCCAGTTTATCGCGCCGGATGTACCGGCCGGCCTGCTGTGCTTTAAAAAACCGGACAAATCATTTTGGCATTTTCTGCCCTAGCGCTCGACCCTAAGCTTCTTCGCGGTGTCGACGATCTCGGCTTCACACGCCCCACCCCCATTCAGGCAGAGGCGATCCCACCCGCGCTTGAGGGACGTGACCTTCTCGCCTGCGCAGCGACCGGCAGCGGTAAGACCGCCGCCTTCGTACTCCCCATTCTCCACAAGCTGATGGACCGACCGCGAGGCACGACGGGCGCGCTCGTCCTGGCTCCGACGCGGGAATTGGCGCTCCAGATCGTCGATGACGTTAAGGACCTCGCGCGGCACACGAAGCTGAAAGCCGAGCCCGTTTACGGCGGAGTCGGCATGGGGCCTCAAGAGAGAGCCTTCCGACAAGGCGCCGACATCATCGTCGCCACGCCCGGCAGGCTCCTCGATCACTTCCAGTATCCCTACGCCAAGCTGGCCGGCTTGGAGTACTTGGTCCTCGATGAAGCAGATCGCATGCTCGATATGGGCTTCCTGCCCGACATCCGGCGTGTCCTGAAGCACATCCCGACCGTGAAGCAGACCTTCTTCTTCAGCGCGACCATGCCGCCGCAGATCGAAAAGCTGACCAGGGAGATCCTGAAGAACCCAGTCAAGATCGCGCTCCAGCGCAAAGCCGCGCCTGCGAAAGGCATAGCTCAGACGCTCTACCCCGTGCCCGCTTCGCTCAAGGGAAGCTTGCTCGTCGAGCTCCTCAAGCGAGGTGATATGGACGACGCCCTGGTCTTCACTCGCACGAAGCACCGGGCCGACCGTGTCACCAAACTCCTGAGCCGCAACGGTATCACTGCCGAGCGGATTCACGGAAATCGTTCTCAAGCCCAGCGAACGCGAGTCCTCGCCGGCTTCAAGGCCGGGGACTTCCGAGTACTCGTTGCGACGGACATCGCCGCGCGCGGGATCGATGTGGAATCGCTGGGACATGTCGTGAACTTCGACATACCCAAGGTTCCCGAGGACTACATCCACCGAGTGGGACGCACTGCTCGCGCGGAAAGGGTCGGAGACGCGTTCAGCTTGGTGTCCCCAGAAGAAGAGGGCGATATGAAGCGCATCGAGCGCGCCGTGGGAACCACGATTCCACGCTCACAGCTTGAAGGCTTCGCCTACCAAGCGACCGCTGAGGCACCGCTCGAAGTGCCTCGCGGGCAGCGCATCGCCGCAATCCAGAAGAAGCGTCGCGAGGATCGTGCGAAGGCCGCAGCGAAGAACGGCAAGAAGAAGCCCGAGGCCAAGAAGAAAGAAGAAGAGACGAGCTCGCGGGCGCGGAGACGGCGGTACGGGAAGCGACGCGACAAGTAGGCTAGAAGTCGGCGCCCGCTTGACCGGGCCGGTCTGCCACATATTGTGGATCTTCCTCACGTAGCGAGCCGTGGGCTCACTCGCGGGGAGCACCCCTGAACTGGTAGCCGGGAGGCACTCATGAAGACGGTCATCATCGCGGCGGTCGGGATCCTCATTTTTTCTTCGGGCGTGCACGCGCAGATCGAGATCGAGATCGCTCTGACGCCCGCTCCCAGCCGGGCACAGGACGCCGCGACTGTCATCAAGTGGAACGCGGACCATAGCTACGAGACCCTCAGAGAGGGCACGAATCACTTGGTCTGTTACGATCGTTCAGATGAACGTGACCGCCGGCCCTTCGCGGTCCAGTGTACGCACATGACCAACGTCGCACGCGTCGCGCAAAACCGGCGCTTCCGTGCCCAAACCGAGGATGGTGCCGAGGAACGCGGTCTCATTGCTGCGGCTGAAGCCGATGGCACACGAGCGTCCGTCGAGTACGGATCAGTCTGGTACGCGGCGCAAGGTCCGGACCAAGCCAGCGCCGGAATTCACGTTACCGTTGCGGTGCCCGGTGCGACCGCCGAATCCACGGGATTCCCTGTCACCCGCGACTTCGGGGGCATCTACCTGATGCAGGCGGGCACGGGCGGGGCACACCTCATGATGCCGGGCCGCTAAGTGACCGCTGGACGACGCACCGCACCCTGCAGGAATTCACGACTTTGTTCAACTCTCCCATTCCCCGGTTAGGTCGATGATGCGTATCCGCCACCTCATGATCGGCGCAGTGTTCTCCATACTGGCCGCCCCGCCACTCGCTCATGCTCAAGTTGCGGTCGATCGAGAGATGGCAGCTCGCATCATTGAAGAGGGGTCGGATCGCTCGCAGGCGCTCTACCTATACCACACCCTGACGGATGAAATCGGGGCACGGCTGACGGGCTCACCCGCATACGACCAGGCTGCCAATTGGGCCCGCGATCGATTCGCCGAGTGGGGACTGACCGACGCCAGGCTCGAGCCGTTCGAGTTCGGGCGAGGCTGGACGCTCAAGAAACTGTCCGTTGAGATGACAGCCCCCAGGTACATGCCGCTGAACGCCTTCGCAGACGCCTGGACCGCATCTACCGCTGGAGTCGTTGAAGGCAACGTCGTCTACGTCGGTGACAAGACGGCGGACCAGATCCGAGCAATGGCCTCCGCCCTGCGCGGAGCTATCGTCCTCACGCACCAACCGCAGGAGGAGTTCAGAGACCTAGACCGCCCTCAGCCAGGCATGGAAGCCGACGGGGTCCGCACCGGTAATCCACCCCGGATCCAGGTCCGTTCGACCACGCCGACTCGGGAGATGAATGCGCTCCTCAGTGAGTTGGGCGCTGGAGTCATTATCCGGCCCAGCCACTATCGTGACGGCACCGTCGGTGTGCTTGGCAATCGGAACACACCAGAGGACGCCCCGCCCGCCATGGTGCTCTCCGCTGAGCAGTACAACATGATCGTGCGACTGAGTCAGCGAGGGCTTCCCGTGGAACTCCGAGTCGAACTGCGCACCGCGTTCGACACCGAATCCCGGACCTTCAACGTGATCGCCGACATCCCCGGCACCGATCCCGCGCTCCGAGACGAAGTGGTTCTGGTCGGCGCACATCTGGACTCGTGGCACACCGCCTCCGGCGCAACGGACAATGGTGACGGAGCCCTCGCGGTGATCGAGGCCGCCCGCCTTCTCGCCGCACTCGACGCTCAGCCGCGGCGCACCATCCGCTTCGCCCTCTGGTCCGGTGAAGAACAGGGCCTGCTCGGAGCCCGCGCTTACATCGAAGAACACCTCGCCGACGAGGCGTCCCAGGATAATCTGTCCGTCTACCTCAACGACGACCCAGGGTCAGGCCGGTCGCTGGGCTGGTACATGGAGGAAAATATGGCCGCCAAGAGGATCTTTGACGCGTGGCTGGAGCCACTGAGCGACCTCGGCATCACGAGGAATGTCGTCGAGGGCATCGGGAGTACGGACCACGTCCCATTCAATGGAATGGGCCTGCCCGCCTTCAACGCCATCAAGGACTTTGACGGCTACGATGAGCGCACTCGCCACACGAACGCGGACTGGCCAGAACGCATGTCGGAGGACGAGCTCAAGCAGCAGGCGATCTTCCTCGCCCACTTCGCGTGGCAGGCAGCCCAGCTGGACGAACGGATTCCGAGGGCGCGGCCCATAGGGGACTAACGAACCCGTCGGACTTGGACTCCTAAACGAGTAAGCACATCTCGCCCTAGGACATTCCATGCTCTCCAGACATCCTCTAGTACCCATGGCCATCGCTATCGCTATGGGCTGTCAAACGGAGGACATGCCCGGCCTGGTGGACGTGGTTCCCCCGGTGGCCGCCGGAGAGAACATCCTGTTCATCCTCGCAGATGACATGGGCAAGGACGCGACGAACGGATTCCCGGAGGGATCCGTCAAGGCGACCACGCCAAACCTGAACGACATCGCGAGCCGTGGATTGACGTTCACAAATCTGTGGGTGAATCCCTCCTGCGCACCCACCCGGGCCTCGATCATCACTGGGAAATACGGGTTCCGGACCGGAGTGACGTGGTCCGGGCGCACGTTACCGACGTCCGAGGACGTTCTCCAGAACTTCATCAGTAACCAGACCAATCACGCAGTCGCGACCGCGGTGATCGGGAAGTGGCACCTGTCCGGCACATCCGGCTTCAACCCTGAGTCGCTCGGCATTGACCACTTCGCCGGGATCCTCGGCGCCGGTGTAGGTGACTACTACAACTGGCAGTTCACTGAAGATGGCGTGACATCCACAAATACCGGGTACGTCACCGAAGTCCTCACGGATCGAGCAATCGAATGGATCGAGCAGCAGGACGATTCGTGGTTCATGTGGCTTGCCTACAACGCGCCGCACGCCCCCTTCCATGAGCCGCCGTCCGCCATGCACAGCCAAGGCGCGCTACCCGAGTACTCGAACAGGATGGACGCATCGCGGCACTACATGGCTGCAATCGAAGCGATGGACTATCAGATCGGCCGCCTTCTTGGCAGCATGTCACCCGGCGAGCGGTCCAACACGACCATCATCTTCGTGGGCGACAACGGCACGCCCCCTCGCGTGGCTCAAGCCCCGTATGGCAACGCGACATCGAAGGGCTCCCTGTACCAGGGCGGCATCAACACCCCGATGTTCATGTCGGGCAACCGAGTCGGTCGAATCGGTCTCGACGACAGTCTCATCAACGGTACTGACCTGTACGCGACGATCGCGGCCTTGGCAGGGGTGAACGTCACCAACGTGCACGACAGCAAAAGTTTTCTGCCCCTCCTGACGAGCGCCGGCGCACACCGCGACGTCCAGTACAGCGAAATAGACGACGGATCGCGGAACGTGTGGACGCTGCGCGAACAGCGATACAAGCTGATCGAAAACGTCGACGGTGACGAAGAGATCTACGACCTGCTATCGGATCCTTACGAAACGAAAGACTTATTACGAGGCACCCTCACACCCGACCAAACGGCCATGAGGGTGAGTCTCAAGGCGCGGATCGACAGCATTCGAGGTGGGTGATGCCCGAGACCTCTAGCGGCGGCCTAGAGCTCCAGCCAACGGGATCATCCTCGCGCTCAGGTCAGGGTCGGCCATGTCAGCATCCAATGGAAACATGGGTCGTCGGATCCGTTGATAGGGAAGCCGCTGGAGGTCCTGGTCCACCCCGCCGGGCGTCAGGGCCATCAGCCAGTCACCGCGCATATCGTATAACTCCGGCACGAGATATCCGATCTTTACGACGACGATGTCGGCAGCCCTCGGATCAAGACCGAGGTTCGTGAAGTCCGATTCGAAGTGGTACGGCTTGCGGTTCTTCGTGACGATCACTCGAACGCTCCCGATACGCACCACCACCTCTGTCTCCGCCGCTGGGTCCCCGTGTTCAATGGCTTCGACAACGCCTCGTAGGCGGACCGGCGGCGAATAGCGGTCATCCACTATGGCTCCTGCTACTGCGTCGACCTGACCCCCGATTCCGACTTCAACCGCGTCCTCTACGAGTGCTGGACCTGGAATGGAGGCATAGATCAGCGATGGGCCCTCCGGGGTCTCGAACTCGGATCGCCCGAGCAACTGAGTCAGCGTCCACGTAACGTCACCCGCTCCACCTGCCGTGGGATTGTCTCCCATGTCGCTGATGATGAAGGGCTTGGCGGCGCTAGCCAGGGCCGCTTCAAGCGCCGTGTCCAAGGTGGTGGTCGGGGCCACGAAGTCGAAGTCATGTCGAACACGCCAGAAGTGTTCCGCCAATTCTTCAGCGGCCTGGGCTACCGCGGCTTCGTCATCCCCATAGGCCATGACCACGGCGTGGTTACGCGGCTCGTCCGCCCAGGCGTACCCGATCCAGATCGCGGCATCGGTCACACCAGCACGCTGCGTCATGGCTCCGACCTCCGCGTATAGGCTTCGGGCTGGTTCGATCCGTGTACTGGTCTTCTCGCCGGGCAGAAGAATGGGTATGGGAACCCAGGCCTTGAAGGGTGGCTTGCCCAATCCGCGTTCCAACCGGTCCATGAGATTGTCGGTGGCCCGCTGCTTGGATTCCATCGCGTCTTCGTGGGGTGCCATTCGATAACTGGTGATCAGGTCACTCTCCTGAGCCAGCCGTTCCGAGACATTGCCGTGCAGGTCCATGGAGGTGGAAACGAGCACGTCTGTCCCGATCACCTCCCGGATGCGGGCGATGAGATCCCCCTCCGGATCGTCCAGGCCTACGACGCTCATGGCTCCGTGGATGTCGAAGAAAAGCCCATCCAAGGGCAACACAGCTCGGAGGCGTTCGAGCGTCTCTTCGGTCATCGACTCGTAGGCTTCCCGGGTCACGATACCGCCTGGGATGGCTCGTCCACGTAGCGTTGGCAGCCAGACCGCCCGATCCCGAGCCGGCGAGTCTTCAGAGAGGAACGGATACGCCGCAAAGATCGCGGCTCCACGAGTGACTCGGAAGCCATCGATCGTGGTCTGCGCCGGAGAAAACGTCGACGATTCGATCGCGATTCCAGCGATGGCGATACGGAGAGGACCATCCACCTCACCGCTGTCGCGCGGACTCTGGGTCCGATCGCCGCAGCCGGCGAAGAGCAACACGGCTAGCGCCGTCAGTATCGTTTTCATGTGTCTCATCGGCTTAGAGATCTAGGGTGGAAACGAGCCAGGGCCGCTTCCGACGCGGAGGTGAGCATGCGGCTGAGCTCAGCGGCGACCGCTGAGAACGAGAGCAGGATGCCGAGCTCGATCACCACCACCTCATGCACGCCGCTCCGGAGTCGGCGTCGCGTCAAGCGTTCCCGAGTCACGTCGTTCATTTCAATGTCACGGGCGTCTCTTCCTCCTCGGCACCACCTAACGATCGACCCGCCCGGAGTAGTTCTTCCAGCTGAGCAGCAAGAGCCCGTCGATCACTGCGAGATTGACGATACGTAAGCGTGAGGATCAAAAGGAACAGCGCGCTTCCAAACACCAGGAGACCGAATAGCCAGAACTCGCCCTCAGATTCCGGAATGCCGATGAGGCTCCCGAGGGTCAGCGCACCTGCTACATAGACCCCCATTCCGAAACGACTGATACCCACCGAAGAGAGAGCGGAATGCGCGGCGTCGATCTCGCCCTGAAGCCGGACAATCTCTTCAGCTCTGCTGTCTTCCGTGGCCGGTAGATCCAAGGGGCTCTCCACGCATTTGTCTCGGGTTCAATAACGAGCCAAGGCGTACCCGACGCGGCGGTGAGAGTGACAGCTCTCACCGTAGTGTCCCGAGGGGCCAGGCCGTTGGTTGTCCACGGTAGTGCCGGCCCGGGGAAGAGCGCCAGCGCCGCCAGAGGCCCGAGCCGGAGCGCGGCGTTAAGCGGCGTCATCTCCAGGCGATCGCATCGGACCCGCCTAGACGGAACGGCGACGTCCCAGAACCTGAATGATGAGGCCAACGGCATAGATAGTCGCGCGCCCAAACACAACCGTGCGAGGGACACGAGTGGCATGACGCCGGGCCCCGGGGGAATCGGCACACCACGAGCGGAGCGAGTAAGAAGACGCCGAACGACAGGAAGTGGTGCGTCGCTTAGCGAGCCCCAGAAGGACAGAACGCAACCGAGGGCGAGCGCCCCCCGGGGCACGGCGTCATGTCACTCGCGTCCCTCTATCAAACCAAGAGGCCCTCACCGCCAAAGCGGAAAGGGCCTCTAAAGCAATCAACAAAGCACCAATAACCTGCTAGTACCCAGCAGCCTCCAGCGGCAACTCAGCTTCTACCGTCTCCGGATCCTGCATCGGCTGCCAAATCTGCATCGCTGGGAACGTGCTCAAGAACCACCGCACGGAACCCAGATACAGACCCAAGAACATGCACCCGATCAGCGGATGCCAGATCGTGAAGATCGGATCACCCTCATGCCAGAGGGACGGAGCCACCATACCATACCGCTCCGTCCACAGCCCAACGACAATGATCGCCGTGAACGTGGCCAGAAGCTTCGGCTTCATCTTCGGCTTACGCCCGATCAGACCCACGAACGGAATGAAGAAGCAAAGCGACACGATCATCAGCCAGTACGGACCCCAGCTTGCCGGATCGGACCGTGTGATGATCCAGGCCTGTTCCCAAGGCAGCTTACCGTACCAAATCACGATGTACTGCGAGAAAAACAGGTACGTCCAGAAGACCGTGAACGCGAAGGCCAGCTTGCCGATGTCATGGCGCTGCTGCAGGCCAATGTGGTTCTTGAAGTCGGTGTGCTGGTTACGTAGGTACAGGCTCCAAAGTGCGGTACAAGCGATGCCGCCCCAGAATGCACCCATGAAGAACCACGGACCAAACATCGTGCTGAACCAGTGCGGCTCGAGCGACATGGCCCAGTCGTATGAGAAGATGCTCATCACGATCGCGTAGATCATAACAAACGCTGGAGCGATCGTCGTCATGCGCTTGTAGCTGCTGACCTCTTCTTCCTCTTGCCCCATCCAGCCCTGCGTCAGGCGTACACGCCAGCTCGCACGACCCGGATCGTCCTCGTCCGCGCCTTCAGTCCGTCCCATGTCTGGGCGAATCGCCAGGTAGACGAAGTATGTCGCCATGCCGAAGAGAGCCAGCATACCGACCAAGTTTCGCGTCACCAGGAACGGGATGTTCAGGTACGCTTCCTTCTGCGACACGACCGGGTCTACCCCCATCATGTCGATCCACGGGAAGTAGTTCTCCCGAAGCATGAGGAGCATCGGTAGTGCGAGCAAGAACGAAAAAGGCAGGAAAGCCACGAACGACTGACTTACGCGCCGCATCGACCAGTTCCACTTGGACTTCACGATCCAAGTCGCCACCCCGAAGAGTACTCCGCCGATCGCGATGCTCGTGAAGAACAACCAGTTACTGACGTAGCTGATCCACGCCTGGTCCGGATCCTGACCGAGGCGAATCACAAAGGACACCAGACCAATAAGGAAGAGCACCCCAGCCATCATGGAGGCGTTCTTCGAACGCGGCAGATACCGGACCGGGACCTCGGAAGGGATGTGAATGTGAGCCATTACTCGTCCCCTCCAGCCGGAGTATTTCCTGCCTCTCGCTGGAGCTGCCTCACGTAATTCACGACGCTCCACCTGTCCCACTCGGAGATCCGCGAGCCGTACTCGGGCATGAGCCCGCGCCCGACTCGGATCATCGCGTAGATGTACTGGTCGCTGTACGCCGCCACCTGCGCGCCGGACACGTTGTAGGCCGGCAACACCGGGTGCTTGTCCGCGATGTACGCGTTCGCACCGACGCCGGCTGGACCATGACAGACCACGCAATAGCGCATGTAGAGCTCTTCGCCCCGCGCCTGCGACGTCGCATCATTCGGATCCATGGGATTCACCAGGCCGGAAACGATCGGCTGTCCCACACCCGGCACACCCAAATCCAGCTGAGTGATCTTCGGTACAGCCACACCTTCCGGCTGTCCGATGTTCACCTCGCCCGGACGCGCCGGATAGTTCCCGGAAGCGAACGAGATCGAACCCTCGGCCGGAGCCATAGGATGTTCGTACGGGTCGAAGGAGCGCGAATCGCGCATCGATCGTCCGAAGATCATGACCAAGCCGTCATCCAACGGCTTACAGCCAGCGAGCATCATCAGTGCGAGCGCTGCGACCATCGGCCGCCAGGCAGAAGATCTAAGCATCGTCTTCTCCCTCGCCCTCACGGAGCTCGATCGGCTCCTGAGCGTTCATGATCTTCCTTGCTTCGTCCACTCTGTCAGAACCGGCTTCGACGTATACGCCGTATCGGCCTGCGGTGAACTCGGGGTCGTAGACCACCGCCGGTTTCACATCCGGCAAGCGGCTAAGAATGAAGAGCCCGATCACGGTCGAGAGTGCTCCGAAGAGCACCGTCATCTCGAAGATGATCGGGACAAAGGCCGGTATGGAGACGATCGGCTTGCCGCCCACGATCAAGGGCCAATCCACCGAGGTCCATGTCGTGAATGCTAGTCCGGTCGCGGCACCCGTAAGGCCCCCTACCAACGTCCACACTCGAACGGGGCTCTGGCCGTAACCCAGGGCATCTTCGATGTGGTGCTCAGGATAAGGCGCATACGCCTTCACCTTGAAGCCAGCCTTTTTGAGCCCCTCGATCGCATCGACCGTGGAGTCCAAGTACTCGTATGAGGCTAGGAGTCCGGTACTCATCAGTGGGCCTCCTTCTGCTTACGCATGGGCGGCGGAAGGACCTCTTTGAGCTCCTGAATCGCGATGGGCGGCAGGAGCCTCGTGAACAACAGGAACCAGAAGCCGAACCAAGCGAAGCTTCCTACCATAATCATCATTTCGGTCACCGAGGGACGGTACATGCCCCAGGCAAACGGCTCGTACTCGTGGTGCAGCGAAGTCACGACGATCACGAAACGCTCGAACCACATCCCGATGTTGATGAAGATCGAGATGACGAAGAGCGCGGGAATCGAATGACGGACCCGCTTGAACCACAGCATGATCGGAACCATGCCGTTGCAGACCAGCATGATCCAGGTCGCCCACCAGTAGTCCCCGAAGAGACGGTTCCAGAACGCGGTGCGTTCGATTTCCTCACCCGAGTACCAAGCCATGAAGAACTCGGACATGTAGGCGTAGAGCACGATCATCGACGTGAGCAAGCAGAGCTTGGCCATCGCGTCGTAGTGCTTCGTGGTGAGGTAGGCTTCGAGGCCGAAGAACTTCCGCATGGGCACGGTGAGTGTGATCACCATACCGACGCCGGAGAAGATCGCACCAGCCACGAAGTAGGGCGCGAAGATCGTCGCATGCCAACCGGGCACGATCGACATCGCGAAGTCCCAGGAAACGACGGAGTGCACCGAGAGCACCAGCGGAGTCGCGAGCGCGGCCAGGAAGATGTACGCCTTCCCGAAGTGGTGCCATTGACGGTCCGTGCCCTGCCAGCCGAGCGAAATCACCTGGTAAAGCTTCTTCCGCAGGCCGACCGCCCGATCACGCGCAGCGGCGACATCGGGAATCGTACCGAGGTAGAAGAAGACCGCAGACACAGTGAAGTACGTCGTGACTGCAAAAACATCCCACACCAGTGGTGACTTGAAGTTCGGCCACAGGAAGCGGGAGTTCGGATACGGAATGAGCCAGTACGCATGCCACAGGCGACCCACGTGGATCAGCGGGAAGAGTCCCGCCGTCATCACGGCAAAGACGGTCATCGCCTCGGCGGCTCGGTAGATCGATTGTCGCCACGGCGCTCGGAACAGGAACAGAATGGCCGAAATCAGCGTGCCGGAGTGAGCGATACCGACCCAGAACACGAAGGTCGTGATGTACACGCCCCAACCGACCGGTGCGTTGAGGCCACTGACGCCCATGCCACGGTATATCTGCCAACCCCAAGCACCGAAGAACATCCCAATGCCTGCGCCGCAGAGCGCGAGCATCATCCACCAACCCTTACCGGGCGGTCCGGTGAGAGGCTTCAGGACATCGCGATTGACGTCGTCCAGCCGAGTGACGTCGGGGTGAGCCAGCGCGCCGCGAGCGGTCCGGTCTTTAGTCACGGTAGACATTATTCGTGCCCTCCCGTGACCTCGTGGAACGTCACCTTCTTCAGGTAGTTCACAGCCGGCTGTGTGTTGATGAGTTCGTCGAGGACTCGATACGTGCGCTCGCTAGAGACAACCTGCGAGACGCGGGAGTTCGGGTCGCGGATATTGCCGAAGACGATGGCTTCAGCCGGGCAGCTCTGCTGACACGCCGTGACGATCTCGCCGTCGTTGATCGGCCTGCCGTCCTCCAGAGCAGCACGGTTCTCGGTTTCCCGGATCCGCTGAATGCACATGCTGCACTTTTCCATGATCCCGTTCGTACGAACGGTCACGTCTGGGTTCCACTGCCAGTTCATCGGCTCGGGGACATTCTCGTCCGTGTACCGATACCAGTTGAAGACGCGGACTTTGTACGGACAGTTGTTGGCGCAGTAGCGTGTACCGACGCAGCGGTTGTAGACCTGCACGTTCACACCTTCCGGCGTGTGGTACGTCGCGAACACCGGACAAACCGGCTCACAGGGCGCGTTACCGCAGTGCTGACACATCATAGGCAGGAAACGAACGTCGAGTTCGCCCGCCTGAGTCGCATCGACATGCTCGTAGTAACGCTCAATGCGCACCCAATTCATGTCGCGACCCATGAGGACCTGATCCTCACCGACCCACGGCACGTTGTTCTCGGAATGACAGGCCGTCACGCAAGCGGAGCAGCCTGTGCACTTGTCGAGATCGATGGCCAGGGACCAACGCGGCTTCTCGTGAGCATCCGCGTATTCACCGTGATCCGTACCGGCCAGCGGGAACGCCTCAGGCGTACCGCCGTTTGCGTCGACCGGGACAAATCCACCAACACCTTGCAGCTCCATGAGCGGTCCGTGCCCATCATCCTCATGGTCGCCCTCTTCGGCGTGCCCGAGGTCGGCGAGTGCAACCGCCGGCGCGATCGGGCGATCATGCTGATCGCTCGACCCTTCAATCGTTGCGATCCGGCGACGTTCGCCCGTCGGAGTCACGGTCACCGAGGTGACGAGTGTCACCTGAGCTCCGGACACCTGCTCCGACTCGGAGGGCAGGAGGTCCATCACGTTGACGCCGTTTCCGGTGGCCCAGCGGCCCATATCCGTATGACCGCCACCCATCGCGAGTGCGACGGCGTCCTCCCGGATGCCCGGGTAGAGCCATACCGGCACGTCCACCGAACCGTTGCCCGAAGCGACCGAGACGATGTCACCCTCACGAATGCCGCGCTGTTCCGCGGTGTGTGGGTTCATTTCGAGCCAGGAGTGCCACGTGATCTTGGAGACCGGATCAGGGAGTTCCTGCATCCACGGGCTGTTCGAGAACTCACCCGCGCCGAACCGCGGCGACGGATGCACGATCAGCATCAAGTCACCACCGCTGTCCATCGGCGGGGGATCGAAGCTCAACGCGGTGTCCGGTGCTTGCAGGTCCATGGCGTTACCCGTCGCCATGCCCATCGCCATATCGTGCTCGACCGCACCCGTGCGGAGCGCGTCAGCCCAAAGGGTCTCGAAGTCGCCCATGGAGGCGTCGTGCATCTCCATGTGACCGGACCGGAGGTATTCGTAGAACGTCGCAGAGCCCAGGCCGTTGCCCAGTTGGTTCGCGACTGCGACCAGCACATCCCCAGCCTGCTTGGAGTCGAAGTGCGGCACAGGCTGCATGACCGGCTGCTGAATCGCCATGACTCCATTGCGAGGCATCGAGTCGCCCCAAGCCTCCATGAAGTGGCGATCCGGCATGATCAGGTCGGCCATCGCGGCCGTTTCGTCCATCGCCGAGGCGAAGGAGACCTTGAAGCCGACCTGTGCAAAGGCCTCTGCGAAGCCAGACGCGGAAGGCATCGTGTATGCCGGGTTGGCTCCATGTACGATGGCCACTCCGACTTGGCCGGCAGCCATCGCGCTCACCGCAGACTCCATGTCCGCGTAGGAACTCGCCGCAGCCGTCACGCCAGCATCGTAATGGACGGTGCGGCCCACGTTGCCCGCAACGTGGTTCAGAATCATCACCGCGATGTGCGCTGCCGTAGCGCCGCGATGGTTGGCACCAGCACCTGGGCCCATGGCGAGCGTTGGGCCATCAGCCACGAAGCGCTCGGCCAGCTCGCGAATCGCGTCCTCACTGACTCCAGCGACCGAAGCCGCCGTGGTCGGTGTGTAGGAGCGAAGCACATCCGCGTACGGACCAGCATCAGAAACGTCCCCAGCGATGACCGAAGCCATGCCAAGCGCTACGGCTGCTTCCGTGCCCGGAACGATCGGAATCCACTCGTCAGCGTTTAGGCCGGTCGTGGACAGACGCGCTCCGAGATAGACGAAGCGTCCTTTGGACTGATGGTCGTCCACCGCACTCATCTTCGAGAGGCCCTTGTTGTGGGCCACCGGAGACGAGCCGTACTCGATGAAGTCGTTGCCGAACGACACGAGCAGGCGAGCATTCTCGATGTCGTAGCGAGGAAGCGCGGTGGAGCCGTACGCCATCCGAGCAGCTTCCTGAAGCGCCGCATCAGAAACCGCGTCGTACTCGACCCGGGTACCACCCACGGCGGACACAAACTCGTCGATCAGGCGGTTCATGCTGGGGCCGGTGTTGCCCCCGATGTACATGACGTTGCTTGCAGCGCGGAGCTTCGCGGCCAGGAGCTGCTCGGCCTCGGCCCACGTGCCCTGACGAAGGTTGTCACCCTCGCGGATCATCGGGCCAGCGAAGCGATCCGGGTTGTAAAGATGCTGGAGCGAAGCGTGGCCGCGGGAGCAGAGACCACCGGCGGATACCGGATGGTTCGGGTTGCCCTCGACCTTTACCGCCTTGCCCTCTCGAGTACGCACCCACATGCCGCACTGCGCGGAGCAGCTGCCACACACGGTGGTGTACCACGTCGAGACGCCCGGGGTGATCTCTTCGGGAGCTACTACATAAGGAAGGAGTTTCTCGACTTCGCTCGTGGAGCAGCCAGAAGCTGCAACACCAGCACTCGAAACGCCGAGTACCTTGAGGAAATCCCGCCGCTTGATACCATCAGTCATAGTCATTTCCGGCCTCAGTAGTGGCAGACGGAACAGTCCGTCGATGCCTGCTGGACGCCGTCTTCATTCGGCTGTCGGTGGCAATCAATGCACCATCCCATGTTGTCGCCGCCCCAAACCCGGTCCTGCCCTAAGAAGACCGCCGGAAGCCCCGTACGCTGGGGCTCGAGCACTCCCATCGTCTGAACTTCCCCGTGGCACTCCTGGCACTGGAGACCGGCATTGATGTGTCTCATGTGCGGGAAGTGCGCGTGGTCCGCGATCTTGTAGATCCGGACCCACGGAATGGGCTCGCCCGCGTCCAGGTAGTCTTTGATCTTCGCAACTTCCTGAGGATTGTTGGTCCCCGGAATCGCCTGATGGCAGCCCCAGCAGGTGGAGACCGAAGGGATTCCCGCATCAACCGAGCGCTCTGCCGAGAAATGGCAGAACTGGCAGTCCATGTTGTTCTGCCCCGGCTCACTGCCCGCATGCTGGTCATGAGGGAACGCGATGGGTTGGAAGTCCGAGAGTGTGGTCGGACTATCGGCTCCTGCGCCGCCACCTTGGACGAACGCGAGGCCCGAGAGCGCTAGAACGCCCGCGAACCCGCCGATAAGCCAATGCTTTCTCATGTACGAAGCCTTGCTCCTGCACGAAGCAGTGCGCCCGGGAGGAGGCGCAGGAAGGGGCTTTTTCCTCAATCTGACACTTTGTGACAGTTTGGAAAAAGCCCTGAAATTTCGGCCTGAAGCTACCTGTACGCACATGGTGGGGTCAAGGCGACCGAGCCCCCCCCACAGAAACCTTTTTATCCGCGCCGGTGTTATACTTTTCCACTTCGGCCCACCTGGATTCCAATCCCTGAAAACGGTAAGGAACCGGGGCTCTCTCTGAACTCTCCCATGCCTGAAACAACGACGGCCGCACCCACCCGCGAATCGAAGCCTTCGCTCGAGCTTCTGGACCAATTGGTTCAGGAAGTCGAGACCGTGTTCCACGGGAAAAAGGAAGTCATTCAACTCGCGCTCGCCGCCCTCTTGGCTCGGGGACACATTCTCTTCGAGGACGTGCCCGGTGTGGGGAAAACCACGCTGGCTCACGCGCTGGCCAAGACGTTGGGTGTGGGCTTTCGCCGCATCCAGTTCACATCGGACCTGCTGCCATCTGACGTCCTCGGTGTCTCGGTCTTCAACCCGAAGACGGCAGAATTCAACACTCGCCCGGGCCCCATCTTCACAAGCGTGGTACTCGCCGACGAGATCAATCGTGCGCCACCGCGTACGCAAAGCGGTCTGCTGGAAGCGATGCAAGAGGGCAGCGTCACCATCGACGACCAAACGTACGAGCTACCTCGCCCCTTCTTGGTCATCGCGACGCAGAACCCGCTCGAACATCACGGCACCTATCCGCTTCCAGAAAGTCAGCTCGACCGTTTCCTGATGCGCATCACAATCGGGTATCCGGATGTCGCGGCAGAAAAGCGGATCCTGACAGAATCGGCCGCCACCACGCCGGTCTTCGAGCGACTCCAGACCGTGCTGTCACCTTCGCAGGTCCTGCAACTCCAAGCGCGAGTCGAAGAGGTGGCGGTCGACGAGGCCATCCTCGACTACTTGATGGGCATCGTCGAGAGGACGAGAACCTCACCGCAGCTCCGGATGGGTGTCAGCCCTCGCGGAAACATTGCCCTGTTCAGGGCCGCGCGAGCCTTCGCACTCACTCAGGGCCGTACCTACCTGATCCCGGACGACGTCCATGACCTCGTGATCCCGGTTCTCGCACATCGGATCATGCCGACAGGCTCCACAGGATCGACCCTCGATTCACACGAACAAGCCGCACGCATCCTCGAGTCGATCCTCGACGAGATCGAGGCTCCAGTTTGAGCCGAGCGGCCCTCCGAGGCCGCTCGAACACGTCCGGCTCCGCTTCCGGGCGTGATGCCGTAGGCGCGCCCTCCATCGTGACGCGGCTGGCCACGCCCTTCCGGTGGACTCGCGACGTCTGGCGTAGGATCCGCTCCTGGAGACGAATCAGCTTTACGTCAGGAGGCCTTGTCTTCACGGTCGGGGCCTTCGCAGTCGGCTTCGCCGCCATGAACACCGGCAACAACCTTCTTTACTTGCTGCTCGGTTCCATGCTCGGCTTCATCGTCGTAAGCGGATGGCTGTCCGAGAAAGCGATCTCCGGCCTACGCTTTGAACGTGTCACTCCGCGTGCCGTGACGGTGGGCCAGCCGATGCGGCTCAAGTACCACGTCCGAAACCTCAAGACTCGACTGCCCAGTCTCGCGGTCGAGATAAACGAGGCGGGACTGCCCGAGAGTGCGTTCCTCGCCCACGTTGCCGCGACAGGATCCGCCGAAGCGCGTTCTACGAACAGCTTCGTCCGCAGGGGCATTTACCCTCTACGGACCGTAACGCTGTCGACGTGTTTTCCGTTTGGGATGTTCCTCAAGCAACGGGACATCGACCTGCCTGGAGAGGTCGTGGTATGGCCCAGGTCGGACCGGAACGTTCGTGCTCCATCCCCGGGTGGCGGAAGAGTCCCGCGTGTGGGGGCCACGGCGAAGGGCGCCGCGGGACATCGGGGTGAGTACCGTACGCTGCGGCCCTACAGGCCCGGCGACGACCCCAAGGACATGAGCTGGAAGGCGTTCGCACGGTCCGGCGAACCCGTGATCCGTGAATACGAGCGTGACGGTGCTGAGACGCGTTGGATTTGTCTGGACACAAGAGCGGAACCGGGTGATGCCGCGGAAGTCGCGGTCGAAGTCGCCGCCTCACTCGCTGCGAGCGCAGTAGCTGAAGCCCGGCCCTTCGCGCTAGTCACCACGGATGCAATCATCGACCCCGCCCAGGGGCCTGGCCAACTCGAACGTGTACTCGACGCACTCGCTCGAGTCGACTTCGGCGTGGACGAGCACCTCCCGTCTCCTCCCGTAGATCCGACAACGTGCATCCTGGTTTCAGTGGATGGCGCACCCGGGTTCGGTGACGTCATCGCCGTGGGTCGAGAGGCCCAGCTCGATGGCCCGGAGATCGAGGACGAAGCCGCATGAGCCTCCGCCTTCTCCACCGCCGCCTCGCGGTGCTCATGAGCCTGACCGGCCTCGTAGCGTTCGCCGGCGGCGCGGGTTTCGAACCCCTGTCCGCATTTCTCGCGCTCATCGCCTTGGGGACCGCGCTGTTTTGGCACCCGGACGCAGGTCTCTCGGACCGAATGGAGAAGATCTGGCTCCCATTAGCTACGCTCCTGGTTGTTCGCGCCCTGATCCACGTCTTCGTCATTCAGGACGACGTCGTGATCCCGGTCGTAGACCTTTTGCTCCTCCTCATGGCGGCAGAGGCGTTGCGCTCGCTCGACGCACCGAACGACATCCGACTGTACGCGTTGTCCTTCGCGCTGATCCTCGCGTCCACGGCATATCGACCCGGGATCGTCTTCTTGGTGGCATTCGTCGCCTACGTGGGCCTCTCAACGCTCGCACTCATGGTCGGTCACCTCCGCAGGAAAGCGGAGGAGCACAACGTCCGAGAGGTCCCTCTGGGCCGAGGCCTCATCACGACAACTGCGGCCCTGGCCGGCGTCATCTTGCTCGTGTCGCTGGTCGTGTTCGTCTCGTTCCCCCGCGTATCACAAGGCTGGGCTGGGCGCGGCGAGACACTCGCCACCTCGATCGCGGGGTTCAGCGACGAGATCTCCTTGGGTCAGTTCGGGTCCACGATTCTCGCTAACCCGGAAATCGTCCTCCGCGTGGAGTTCCCCAACGGCCAGCCCGAACAGCTGTCCGACCTGAGATGGCGCGGGCGCTCGTACGATCGTTTCGACGGAGTCCGTTGGACGCGATCAGGGCGAATACCGCCATCCTCTGCCCCATCTGCCTGGTACCGAGAACGGTGGCCGAACGAAACGATCGAGCAGAGAATTTTCGGAGCGCCACTCGACGTACGAGTCTTGTTCGCACTCCATCCCGCCCTGGGCATGGACTCGGACAACGGTGTCCAGGCCCTGTTCGACAACTCGGGCGACTGGGTGTACTGGGGCTCCGGCGCACCCGTCTACACGGCATTCTCACGCACGAGCAGTCCCCCTGCGGATTCGCTGCGCGTCGAACGGGGCGGCTACGTGCCGAGCCGCCGCTTCTTCCTGCAGACGCCGAACTCGATCGATCCGCGCATCGCGGAACTGGCCGACTCGCTGACCGCGGGCATCGACAACCGCTACGACAAGGCCATAGCCGTTCAACGCTGGCTGCAGACGTTCACGTACACCCGAGATCTTCCGGCGACGGCCCGAGAGGCGACGCTCCAACACTTCCTCTTCGACCGCCAGGCAGGGCACTGCGAGTACTTCAGCTCAGCCATGACCATCATGCTGCGCACTCTCGGCATTCAGGCGCGGAACGTGAATGGTTTCCTGGGCGGCGACTGGAGTCAGTTCGGAGACTACCTTGTCGTGACACAGAACTCTGCTCATTCGTGGGTCGAGGTTTGGTTTCCGGAGTTCGGGTGGGTGACCTTCGACCCTACTCCAGCTGGCACCGGCTCGAGCGAAGGCCTAAACGCGTTCTGGCCGGGGCGCATCTTCTTCGATGGCCTTCAGCACCGCTGGAGCAAGTGGGTCCTAGACTACAGCGTGGACGACCAATCGGGGCTTCTCTCCCAATGGGCGAATCTGTTCGGCGAACGTGAAGATTCCGCATCCGTCAGCACAGGTGAGGACACGCGGACGAATCCTCTAGGTGCGCTGCTTCTCGTGGCCGTGCTCGTGGGTGGCTACTTCTGGGCGCGCCGGAGCGGACCGACCATGCCGCCCGAGACCAAAGCGTATATCGCGCTGCGTGAAAGCTGCGCGCGGGCCGGACTCTCGATCACACCTGGACTGACGCCCTTAGCCTTGGTGGCACGCGTCCGAGAAGAACGGTCCTCTGCGGCTCGGGCAGCAGAGCGAATCGTCGACCTATACCTACGATCCCGGTACGGACGCGAGGCGCTCGGTGAGTCCAACCTCCGAGAAGTGCACGAAGCGCTGGGTGTGGCGAGAAAGACGCTTAAGGCGAGAGCGTGACGGGAACCTCCTCCTTCTGTATCGTCCAAGCATGACGAACAGTCAAAGCCCTGCCCCCGGCCTCCACATCGCGACAATCGCGCACGCGGGTCGTATATGGGACGCCTACCTCGAGTTCGACGACGACCCCCACCGACCGAACGTCTATCGCGGCCGAGTCCGCTTCGACCCGGCTGATTCCACTGATTTCGAGGATCCCAAGCCCCGCACGACTGTGATCATCATCGAAGAGAGCTACGAGGAAGCCGTGGCGAAGGCCCGGCGCTTCGACGAACGGTCGCTCGAAGGCCTTCTCCGGTCAGCACTCCCCGACGGTTCGGCCGCCTAGCTGCCGGAACTCCTGTGATCATGATGAGACCTCATCCTGTCCTCGCGGCACTATCCCTGTTCGCGTCAACAGCGTGTGGCGGATCCAGCAACCCCATCGAACGCGCCGCGAACCAGATGTCCGCAACGCAGTTCATACAGCCCTACGACATGCCTGCGGTGACGCTGACCGACCAGGACGGCGAGGCATTCGACCTCCGGCTCGATACGCGCGATCAAATCACCGTCCTCTTCTTCGGATACACGAGCTGCCCAGACATCTGCCCGATCACAATGGCAAGTGTTGCCCGGGCCGTGAGCCTGCTCGAGCCTGAGATACGGTCCCACGTCGGTGTGCTGTTCGTCTCGCTCGATGCGAACCGCGACGACCCGGGTCGCGTGAAGGAATGGCTTAGCACGTTCGACCCTGCCTTCGTGGGCGTAACGGGCACCCAGGAGCAGTTGGATCAGACGCTGGAAGGACTGGGGTTTGTCATGCCGCCGTACGAGATCCCGGCAGAAGGCTTCTACGAGGTCCCACACCCAGCGTCGCTCTTCGTGTTCACCCCCGAGCGCTTAGGGCGTTTCGGTCTGGGCCATGAGACGACACCTGAACAGATCGCCCAAGACCTCACCGTGCTGAGCCAAGCCTGGTGGCAAGACGGAGCCTGACCGCTGCCCTGCTGGTGGCCGTCGCCGCGTGCGGTGATGCTGAGCCAGAGAGCCCAGTAGGTGGAGCGCCCCTAGCACCTCGTGACGTTGAAGTCACCGCGGCACGAGTGCTGGCCCCGTCGAGTCCCGAGCGAACCGCGCTCTACGCAGACGTCGCAAATCCTGGCTCGATGCCCGACACGCTGATCTCCATCTCCTCACCAGCGGCTGAAGAATCCTCCCTGCACGAGATGGCCATGGAGGGCGGTATGATGCGCATGTCGCCAATCGAGTATCTGGTGATCCCCGTCGGATCTACCGTTTCGTTGGCACCTGGAGGATTGCACGGAATGCTGGACGGCCTCACCTCCGCCCTAGCCGTGGGAGACTCCGTCGAGGTGACTTTGTTATTCGCGTTAGCCGGGTCCCAAACCGTCTGGGCGACGGTTCAAGACCCGGCTAACGCACGCGACTAATCCCGCCAGATCGGTAAGGACGGATGCAGCGCCGGCCCTACGCTTCTCTGACCCAACGCCACAGTTCGGGCAGCGTCGGCCGCTTTCCTGCCATCAGAATGCCGACCTTGTAGATTCGGCCGGCCAACCAAGCAATCGCGAAAACCGTGATCGTCATCAGGACAAACGACAGACCGACCTGCCACGCGGGTACGCCCCCGCCGGCCACTCGCGCCCACATGAGAATCGGCGAGAAGATCGGGATCAGCGACAACGTCGTGGCGAGCGTCGACATGGGATCCTGAATGACCTGCATCACGAAAATAATGGGGACGATCAGCAACATGATCACTGGGAACTGCGCCTGTTGAGCTTCTTCATCTGAGTTGCACATGGCGCCAACCGCCGCATACAGCCCGGAGAACATGAAGAAGCCGAGAATGAAGAAGCACAGGAAGAGCGCCAGCATTCCGAGCCCTGGGAGAACCTCCTTGATGCTCTCCAGACCTACCATTTCCGGTCGAGCCGCCACTAGGGCAGGAATCCCCGCCCCGGCAAGCAACGCCCCCGATGCGAGCCAAACTGCCATCTGAGTAAGGCCCACCGCACCCACGCCGACGATCTTGCCGAGCATGAGGTGCCACGGCTTCATCGATGAGATGATGACCTCGACGACCCGGTTGGTTTTTTCTTCGAGCGTCGCGCGCATAACCGCGACCGAATAGAGAAGAATGACCATGTAGAGGAAGAACGCGCCGATGTATGCCACAAAAAATGCAGGCTCGTTCTCATTGGCACCCTCATCCGACAGCATCTCGATGTTCAGCCCACCACCCTGCAGCATCGCGTCTGCGTCGACGCCCTGCTGGGTGAGCTGATACTCGAGCGCCGACCGAGTCACCGCGCTTTGCAGCGAGAGGCTTCGGATGGATGACGGCCGGTCCGTTACGTAGAACGTGGCGTCACCCGTCTCGAGAGTGAGATCGTCCATCATCAGGAAACCGCCGAGGTCACCCTCCGTGGTGCTTTGGCGGAGCTCCGTCTGGATGTCGACATTCCACTCTTCCTCCCGCACGTCGTACCCAGCCGCCTCGAAGCGCGGGGCGACTCGGTCGTACAAAACGCCAGTGCCATCTACGATGGCGACGATCCGAGAGTCGCTCTCGTTTTGTACCATGAAATACGCAGGGAGCACGGTGATCCCGATCATGAAGAGCGGGCCACCAATCGTCGCGATGACGAACCACTTGGAGCGGACGCGTTGCAAGTACTCGCGCCGAATCACTGCCCAGACGTTGCTCATGACACACCTCCCGGGTGAGCACCTGCCGGCATTCCCGCGTCTCCGACCGAGCCAGCACCCGCGTGACGTACAAAGATCTCGTGAAGCTTTGGCTCGACGAGATCGAAGCGAAGAATGCGAGCCTCCGAATCGACGCCACGTTTCAGGATCGCCTGATGATCCGCCCCATCCCTGAGAATGAGGTGCAAGCCGTTGTCGATCTCTTCCGTGTGATCGACTTCAGGGCCCCTGATCCAATCGTCGGGGCCCTCGAACTCAACGGCTACGATGCCCTTCCTTTCTGAGGCCTTCAGAGCCTTCAGGTCGGCGTCGAGCACTTTCTTAGCGTTCGAGATGAGGCAGACGCGTTCGCAAAGCTGTTCGGCTTGATGCATGAGGTGCGTGGAGAATAGGATCGTGGTCCCCTTCGCATGAAAGTCCCGCACGATCTCCTCGAGCACATCTTGGTTGATGGGATCGAGTCCACTGAAGGGCTCGTCCAGAATCAGCAGTTCCGGATCGTGCAGAACCGTCCCAATGAACTGGACTTTCTGCTGCATACCCTTGGACAGATCGTCGGCTCTCTTGTCACCCCACGCGCTGAGGCCAAGTCGCTCGAGCCAGACACCAGCCTTCTTGCGGCCCTCCGACCTTTTCACACCGCGGATCTCAGCGAAGAAGGTCAACAACTCAATGACCTTCATCTTCTTGTAGATGCCGCGCTCCTCCGGCAGGTACCCGACCTTTTCCCGACGAGTCTTGTCTGGATCTTCACCAAACAAGCTTACCGAGCCCTCATCTGGGTTCAGGATTCCCATGATCATGCGAATGCTGGTCGTCTTACCGGATCCGTTCGGCCCAAGTAGGCCGCAGATGACCCCACGGGGCACCTCAAAATCGAATCCAGACACTGCCGTGTGCTTCCCGAAGCGTTTTGTGACGCCCTCGAGCCGAATGGCGTATCCGTTGTCGCTCATGCAGTACGCTCTGTAAAAAGGGGAGAAACCGTGCCATGACAACTCCAATAAGGTACTCCCGCACTACGGAATCCGGTGTAAGTGTCTTCACTATGCGGACATCCGTACAAAAGAGCGCGTACTTTGCTTAACTTATTCGGCTCTATATCGCTATACAGGAGGCTGGATGGCCATCTATCGGACACTCTACTACACAGACGTCTCAGTCGGCGTCGGTGGGCGTGTTACGATCCCACAGAACATGCGGGAGGATCTCGGCATCGAAGAGGGCGATTCCCTCACGGTCCGGGTCGAGGAAAATCCAAAGGGTGGTCGCCAGATGGTTGTCTGGCGCGCCGAGCAACAGCCCGACGATCAAGACTAGATCCGGCAGTTCTCACTGCTGAGATCGATGTAGCGAACAAGGTCCCTGAGAGGACCGCCCCCATCGTGGTGCCACCATGCAGGCGGAAACGGCACCTGAGCGAAGGGTACAACCCTCGAGGCGCCCAAGCGCCCGAGTCGTTCTGCCAAACCGTCCAGGTTCTGGCCTAACCCGGCAACACCCACCGTTTGAAGGTGAGCGGCTACGGACTCGAGAACGGCAGGCAGGTCCTGTGCCGACGGAATCGGGCGGACACGGACAACGCGCCCCACGCACGCCGAGGCCAGCTGGGCGTCCGGATCGAAGATCACGGTCCAAGAAGCGGTACCTCCGTGGGTACACTCCACCCCCGAGCCTGCCGCACCCATCATCTCCGCTGTGCCCCTCAACTGTTGCAGCGTTGAGGCCTCAGCAGCATCGAGTGCTCCTCCGGGAAGGTCGGCCTCGAGTGCTTCGAATGAGGCCGCAAGCGCATCGGCAAACGCCGCCGGACTCATCTCGCCGCCTTCTTCGACGAACACGACCTGCGGCGAAACACAGCCTCTTTGATCGAAGACGGCTACCGCACGCGCGAGATCGTCCGTCGTAGTCGACACGGTAGCGGGCCCAAGTGCCCCCCGGCCCACAACCCCAATACTTGTCCGGTGATGGTACGCCCGGAAGCGGGTGGAAACCGGAACACGAGCACGCAGTGCTGCCACCGTGTCGTCTCCCCCATATGCGGTGACCATCTCAGCCCGAGCGAGGACGATGTCCTCGCTCGAAACGCTGCCCCCCGGCCAATACACAACTGCGACCGCGTCTGCGAGAGCCGCATCGGCCTCCCTCAGGGCACGGACGAACAGCACAGGGAGCACGACGTCCCCAAGCCCAGGCTTCACGAGCGTGGGGCTCTTCACCAGAAGCGCTCGGATTAAAGCGTTCACACTCACTCCTGGGACGCTCCCACTCACGAACTGGGCGGTGAGGCGAGGGCCGACCGGAATCGACCGCTGCCCCCTGCCCTCGGTGAACTCGTCCAGCATCCCGGGGGCGCCGAACTCCTCCCCAAGCAACGCAGCGAGACGAGCCGGGGTCCAGTCGGCAGCCATGCCGTCCAGAATCGTCTCAGCCATCTCGGCCGAGACACCTGCGGTACCAGGCAACAACCTGAGAGCTTCCTCGCGGATGGGGTCGCCGGGGCTCATAAAACGAAATCCGACGGCGCCAAGGAGTCCCGCGATCCCTTCAGCCGAACGCCGCACCAAACTCGAGCGAGAGACTTCGAGGGCATCCACGACACTCGCGATCCAGTCCGGCGCTCCCGCAGGGTACTCGACCCGGATGTCTCCGTCTTCTCCCGCACCTCGTCCGCCGTCGAGCGAGACGGTGGACAGCACGGCCGCCTGGACCGACGAAGGCAGCGCCCAAGCCGAGAACGGCCGACTCACCGCGCCACCGCCATCAGCTCATCCATGGCCCTGGAACAACCCCGAGGCTCTGCTCCAGCAGCTCGGCCCTCCAGGAACACACGGCCGTCCCGAACGGCCCCGAAGTCCTCCGTGAGGATGTGAGCGACGGACCCGGCATTCGCGAGATCAAAGAAGGTCAGAAGACCAGCCTCACCTTCCGGCAGCTCCCGGAGGGTGGTCGGGTCGACGGCGCGCACTTGGAGCCAAGGTGGCGCTATGTGACCGCATCCCAGCGATTCACCGGTCAGGACCGGCTCGTACAGCTGGGACAACAATTCCGTCATGCCGTACTCGTTGACGATACGCTCGACAGGCACCGAAGTCGCTCGTGACATCGCCTCGTAAAGCTCGTCCCGCGGAACTGCGCGCCCGCGACCCTTGAAGCCCCCCGTCTCCATGATGCGGCTTCCTTGTGGGAGCGGTCCAAGGCAGACATCCGAATGCTCCATCACGTTCATAAAAGCGAAGGCGGTCCCAAGCATCAAAACAGCTTCCGCGGCGGCCTGCGCGTCCGCGACTGCGGCCGCGAGGACCCCATGGTCGACCACCCCGGACCCGTCCACGACGTAGTCGGTCCGGCTCGCGAAGCGCCTCGCGGCGGCGCCTACCATGTAGGACAGCGACGAGTCCCGTGCATGCTCCGGGTCGGGAATCAACGAGATAAAACGGAGCGACTTCCCTTCCGGCATGAGGTGCGCTGAGAAACATGGGAGTAGGGAGGCCTCATACAGTGACACCCTGGGAATCAGATGTCGGCCGCGAAGCCCCAGGTCGGACGTGGTTCCGCTCGTCTGGAACGTCGCCTCGGCAGGCGATGCGGACAGGAGATCCAGATGCTTGAAAGCGCGGGTCGGAACTGCCGGAATCTGTCTCCAGTCGTCGACAGAAGCACTGGTGACCCCCCGGCCCTCACAGAAGCCCCGGTAGACCACATTCGAGGTGAACTGCACTTCGAAGACCTCGAGGGCCAAAGCCCCGAACTCCTCGTCAGTCCACGCCTGGTCCGGGCCCTGGCCAAATAGCACCTCGAGCCGCGCCGCAAGGGAGTGGAATGCAGTTTGGTCCCTCTCTTCTACAGTCATTCATACAATGTACCGTTTCCCGAAGAGCCCGCCGTTGAGAACACCAACATACCGGCGGCGGAATGTGTCTCGGTTATGTCCCTGGGTACCGCCTGGCTCCCGGGGTGAATCGTAAATGGAGCGAAACAATATGAGTCGACCGGTGCACATCGCCGTGCCGATTTTTGTCTTTGCGCTGGCAGCCTTCGTGCTACCTATAGCCTCGGCTGCACAAGACAATGGTCCCGCCCTTCAGGCCTACCGAATTCCCGACGGTCAGATGATCGAGTTAGACGGCCGCATCACGGAAGACGTGTGGTCACAGGCCGTCCCGATCCGAGACTTCACGCAGACAGAGCCCGTTGAAGGAGGAACGCCCTCCCGTGATACGGAGATTTGGGTCGCGTACGACTCCGACCGGCTCTACATCGGCGCCGTCATGTATGACGATCCCGAGGGTATCCTCGCGCACCAAAAACAGCGCGACGGCTACTTGAGCACAGACGATCGTTTCATGTGGATCTTGGACACGTTCAAGGACGGACGGACGGGGTATTTCTTCGAAACCAATCCTGCCGGCGTACTCAGCGACGCTCTGCTCACGGGTGGTGGCGGCGGCCGCGGCGGTTTCGGCGGTGGTGGTGGCGGTCGGGCCTGGGACGGCATCTGGGACGTCCGGACGTTTATCCGCCCGGACGGCTGGTCGCTGGAGATCGAGATCCCCTTCCAAACCCTCAACTTCGATCCCGAGTCGGACGAGTGGGGCATCAACTTTCAGCGCACCATCAAGCGTGACAACGAAGAGATCATGTGGCGTGGCTGGCGGCGTACCGAGGGACTGCAACGCCCGGTGTTCGCTGGAACTTTGGCCGGACTTGAGGGCATGTCTCAGGGCATCGGGCTTGAAGCCGTGCCGTCCGCAATCGCGGGCTGGAAGAACATCCCGACGAACACGGATCCGACGATATACCCTCGCGACATGTCGCTCGATTTGAACTACTCGGTGACCTCGAGCCTCAGGGCCTCACTCTCCATCAACACCGATTTCGCAGAAGTAGAAAGTGACAACCGACGTGTGAACCTCACGCGATTCTCGCTTCGATTTCCTGAACGCCGCGGCTTCTTCCTGGAAGGCTCCGGGATCTTCTCGTTCGCGCCGCGAAGTGGACCGGATCCATTCTTCTCACGGAACATCGGCATCTCGTCCGGACAGCAGGTCCCGATCCAATACGGGACGCGCGTGACGGGCCAGGTTGGCGGCACCGAAGTCGGCTTCTTCCAAGTCGGGACTGGCCAAGCAACGTTCTTCGACGAAGACGACCAGGTGGACGTCTTGCTCCCGTCGGAACAGTTCACCGTAGCACGAGTGCGCCAGCCGTTCTGGGAGCAGTCGACAATCGGGGCCATCTACACACGACGTTCAGCTTCGCCGGATGCTACGGGCTTCGTTCCGGAGATCGGGCACACGGCCGGTGTGGACATGTCACTGAACACCCGCGACTTCATGGGGACCGGCAAGAACGCGGATATGGAGGCGTTCTTCGTCTGGAACTCGAATCCGGACCCGACCCAGGATCTCACGACAGGAGACCTCTCCGCTCGAGGATTCCGAATCAACTTTCCGAACGACAGATACACGGGCCACCTCTCGTACCGCGAATTCGGCGACGACTACCGGCCGACGCTCGGTTTCGTGGCTCGCAGCGACTTTCGGCGTATCGAACCACGGATCGGGTTCTCCCCGCGACCTGATATCGACTGGATCCGGAAACTGGATTTCTCAGTTCAGTTCAGAAACCTGACCGAGCTTGGGACCGGCATTCTCGAGGAACGCGAGTGGGACTTCAACGTGCTCGGCGTCGACTTCGAGAGCGGCGACAACTTCGATGTCAACGTGAAGCGCGTCTACGAGTTCCTAGACTACAATTTCCAGATCAGCGACGGCATCCAGATCCAGCAGGGTGAGTATACGAACTGGGAGTATTCCATTCGGGGCAGCACGGCGTCCAAACGGAAGATCTCGCTCTTTGGTGGCGGCGGGTGGAGCGGCTTCTGGAACGGAGACCGAAAGAGCATCTTCGCCAGGGCGACAGTTCGACCAAACCCCGGAATCAGCACCTCACTCAATGTGCAGTACAACGCCGTCGAGCTCCCGCAGGGGGACTTCAGCGCCAACGTCTACGAACTCGAAACGCAGTGGAACCCAACGCCTTGGGTATCGGCAACGTCGCAGTTCCAGTACGACGACCAGAGTCAGCTCTTGGGTCTCTTCGCACGAGTGCGTTGGATCGTGAAGCCAGGGAACGACATCTACCTCGTGTACACGCACAACTGGCAGAATCTGAGCGCGGGGATCTTGGACAACCCAGATCTGATCACGCTGTCGCGTGGCGGGTCGATCAAGTTGAACTACACCTATCGGTTCTAGCTCGAGGTAACACCCCGAAGAACGAGGCCGGCCCCCTTCTCGACGGGGGCCGGCCTCATCATCGCTCGGGCGACCCCACCTATTTGGCGCTGACGGCGCCGGAGTGCCTCTCTAGCAGCGATATCGGGGTCGGGACTCGTTCGGCCCGACCCCGCTAAGCAAGCGGCACCCAGGTCGCCACGCACAACAGGCAGCTAGGCGCAGCGACCGCGAAGAGAGAGGCACTCCGGCGCCTTCGGCACCAAACAGCACCCGCCTCTAAACCACGCCCTGATCAAGCATCGCATCAGCAACTTTCAAAAAGCCACCAATGTTCGCCCCATTCACATAGTTCCCAGGCGTCCCAAAGTCCTCAGCCACCTGCACGCACTCCGAGTGGATGCTCTTCATGATGGCTTGGAGCTTCTGATCGACTTCTTCGCGGGTCCAGCTGTAGCGCATACTGTTTTGCGCCATCTCCAACCCGGACACTGCGACACCACCGGCGTTCGCAGCCTTCCCCGGGCCGTAGAGAATCCCAGCGTCGACAAAAAGCACGACGCCGTCAGCCGTGGTCGGCATGTTCGCCCCTTCCGAGACGACACAAACACCACTGTTCAGAAGGTTCTGAGCATCCGTCGCGTTGATCTCGTTCTGCGTGGCAGACGGGAACGCACAGTCTGCATCGTACGTCCAAATTACATCGGCGCGCCGACCGGGTTCAGGTGCGAGTGCCGAATAGACTGCCGACGGATACTTGTCAGCGTACTCCTTGATGCGGCCCCGACGCTCGTTCTTCAACTCCATGACGAACGCGAGCTTCTCTCGATCGATGCCTTCTTCGTCGTAGATGCAGCCGCCCGAATCGGAAAGCGTAAGTACGGTCGCCCCGAGGTCAAGGAGCTTCTCCGCCGTGTACTGCGCCACGTTCCCACTACCCGACACCAGGCACCGTTTGCCCTCAAGCGTGTCACCGCGTATCTGAAGCATCTCGGCGGCGAAGTAGACCGACCCGTATCCCGTTGCTTCGGGACGAATCAGAGAGCCGCCCCAATTCAAGCCTTTGCCCGTGAGGACACCCGTGAACTCGTTAGCGAGTCGCTTGTACTGACCGAAGAGGAAACCGATCTCCCGTCCTCCAACACCAATGTCACCGGCTGGTACGTCGGTGTTCGGCCCGATGTGGCGGTACAGCTCGGTCATGAAGCTCTGACAGAAGCGCATGACCTCGCCATCGCTCTTCCCCTTGGGGTCGAAGTCCGATCCGCCTTTTCCACCGCCCAAGGGGAGCGTGGTCAACGCATTCTTCAGCACCTGCTCGAACGCCAGGAACTTCAACATCCCAAGGGTCACAGAGGCGTGGAACCGGAGGCCGCCTTTGTAGGGACCGATCGCGCTGTTCATTTCGACGCGGAACCCCCGATTGACCTGCACGCCTCCTTGGTCATCGACCCACGGCACGCGGAACATGATGACCCGCTCTGGCTCGATCATGCGTTCTAGGATCTTAGCGGAGCCGTATTCTGGGCGCCGGCGGAGAACTAACTCTAGGGACTCAGCCACCTCCTCTACCGCTTGGTGGAATTCCGGCTCGGCTGGGTTCCTAGCCTTCACGTCTTCCATCAGACTCGTCGCATACGCAGCCATGGAATCGGGCCTTTTCTCGTTCGAGGATCAGATTGTCGGGGAGGGACTTTGGCGGAGTTCGGCTCAGACCGACGCAGTCGCGTTTGGAATAGCCAGAATGCCTTTTCTTTCGCGGCCGTTGAGCACAGCCAGGATCGGTTCGTCGAAACGCAGAAGTCGAACGACTCCATCACGTTCTACCTCTGAAAGTTCCGCTAACCGCTCCCATTCTACAACACCTTCGTCGACACTATCGTTGACCGTCAGGAAGCCGATTCCAAGGGATGTGATGTTCTGATAGAAGTGGGTTCCTTGAGACGGCGTGACGCGGAAATCCCGGAAGCCAGCCTCTACGATGACACGCGCGCCAGAGATATCCTCCCACCCTACAGGAATCCCCAGCCATGGGTGAGTCGAACCCCACCTACCCACGCCGATCAGAGCATAGTTACGACCCTCGGACTTGAGTCGCGCATTCATTCGAGCCACACCCTCGGCGCACTCGGCACTCCTACTTCGGTCGAATCGATTACGGTCGACCACCACGATGTCCCGGAGGTTGTCGATGCGCCCGTGACCCAGAACCGCCGGGCTCTCCACGACTATACTCCGGTCTCCAATGTCATCTAGGCGGACATCCCCCTCCTCCCGCGTGACCGCGAGCGGCCTCAACTGCAGGAAGGCCAGTTCCGAGGGCGCGTCCTCACCAGTCCGTAACGTCACGGCGAACTCGATTTCCACCGGAGAGCGTGTGCCCGCCATCCCAAGGATCAGAAGCTCCCGAATGATCTCCGCCAACGGAAAGACCCCGTGTTTAAGGATCGGGGCGAAACTCACGAGCGGGACCCCCGGCCGACCTATCCCGTCGTAGACCACATTGTTCTCAGCGGAGTACGTCGACCCAATGGAGAGCAATGTTCCATCTTCCACCGCAACCTTGATGGGGAACTGGATAATCGGTCCATCACGCTCCCAGCCGCCGGCCGGGGGTGGCTCCCCCAACTGGAGGCCGTAGAAGACCCGCTGCGAGTGTTCGAGGATGTCCTCCACGGACGAGTGTTCGAGAATGTGACCCGGATGGGGCGGCGCAAAGCGAAGGCACGGCTCACCCTCCGCGACGGTCTTTCCCAGCCCCAATGCCACGGCCGCGATCCCGTCTTCTGGGCGAGCTGGAGGCGTGGGGTAGTAGTTGTGGGAACGTGCGACGCCTGCGAAATGCGGGTAGAACCGATCCTGATGTCTTTCCCCCACCACGCGTTGAATGATTACGGCCATCGCCTCCTCTTCGAGGCGGTACTGGCTTGCCTCGATGAACGACTGAGCGTTCGACGCATACGTGGTCGCATATACGCGCTTCACCGCATCGAGCAACTGCTCGAGACGGACATCGATGTCTGCGTGATCGTTGGGTAGGAGCCACGTGCCGTAGACTCCGGCCAGCGGTTGCTGGGGCGAGTCCTCAAGCAGGCTCGACGAACGCACCGCGATGGGGGTCTGCACCACCTCCATCACTCGATGCAACTTTTCCACCACGTCCTCAGGAAGCGCCGCCGCCAGAAAACGGGCCCGGATCTGGTCTTCGTCTTCGCATTGCAGAGCGAAGGTCCGAAGCTCGTTCTCGTCCAGGAATCGGTTGAACACCTCGGTGCCTAGAACGACGGCGGCGGGCACGGTGACCCGCACGCCAGGGAAACGATCCGTGATCCGCACCTCATCTATGAGTCGACTCGCGAAAGCCAACCCACGCCCCTTACCCCCGAGAGACCCACCCCCGATTTGTACCAGCCCCTCTTCTCCATCGAACAGCTCCGGTCGGAACGGAACTACGGACCCTCTATTCCGCTCCCGACGATACCGATCGATGTCATCGACCAAACTCAGCCTCAGCTCTTCAACCGACTCGAAATCACCGACCGCCCTGGGGCGCAGCTTACCAGCTAGTCCGAACTCTCCGCGAGCGCGCAACCAGCGAGAGAAATCGTGCCGTCGTGCGTGGAACGCGACGCTGTCGCCGGGCACCGTGCTCAGGAGTCCCACCAGACTCTTCAAATCGGGCGCACGTTCGATCTCGGTCCCGGAGCTGTCCCGGAAGACGAAATCGCCAAAGAAGAGATGAGACGACAGATAGGATCTGACCTGTCCAAGGAAGTCAGGAGAGCCCTTCAGCATGAAGCCGACGCCGAGCTCCTTAGCGACCGCCCGGTTGCCCTCATGGGACGACTGGAGAGCTACCGGAACTTCCGAATCGAGCGCCCGCATCGCCTGCAGCAGGTCCTCTCCTGCCGTATCGCTGGTCACGCCATTTCTTGGAAACCGCATGTCCGAGAGGACACCCATAATGGACGACTTGTACTGATCGAAAACATCGAACGCACGCTCGTACGTCGTAGCGAGCAGCACCTTCGGACGAGCGCGGGCACGCATGATCTGTTGCACACGATTACCAGCCTCCAGCTGAACCGCATCGGAGAGATTCTGCAGCTCCGTATAGATCAGCGGCATGAACGCCGAGTAGAAGCGGACATTGTCCTCGACTACGAGGAATACAGGCACCCCAATGCGCGTGTCGCGCTCTACATTGAGGCGATCCTCTACCAACTGCACGATCGCCAGCAGGATCCCGGCGTCCCCCTGATATAAGAAGCGCCCCAAGATGTTAGGGTGCCCTCCGGTCTCCTCGATGCCACGTAGCTCCTCGCGATCGTACGCGAGGATGGCGAGCGGGACGTCGTACCCGCCGTCTGTGACCGACTGGGCGAGATCCGTCGCGCTCATGTCCCCGATGTCCGGGCTCGTGACAATGAGATCGACTCGGCGGTGACCCGACTCGAGGATCTTCAACGCCTCCCGTCCGGAGGATACCCGCGTCAGTGCGGGGGGCTCACGGGGCGAGGCCTCTATGAACTTCCTAAGGACCTTCTCGTGGAGCTGGCCGTCTTCGGCGAGGATGAAGGACTCGTAGAGTGACGACACGAGCATAACATGGTGGACCTGGCGGCTCATCAGATCGCGGTAGCCGCCGGTACGAGCGCCAAAGCGCTCAGAGAAGTCGAAGAAGGACTTCATCACATCAGCCGGTAGCCGGCCTCCTTGTGTGCGTCATCACACGCTTCCACCACCCCTGACTCCGCGCCCAGCACGGTCGCCCGTGTGTTCACCGTCGCGCAGTGTCACCACTCCATTCACAACCACGACCGGAATGCCGTCCGGGTACTGATGAGGGTCCTCAAATGTCGCACGATCGGCCACGGTGGCGGGATCGAACGAGACTAGATCCGCGAACGCTCCGACCTCGATGACACCTCGTCCGTCAAGCTTGAGTTTCTGCGCCGGCATCTGCGTGACCTTATGGATGGCGGACTCGAGCGTGAGCGCCAAGGTGTCTCTCACATAGTGGCCGAGCAACCGAGGAAAAGAACCGTATCCTCTGGGGTGCGGAGAAGCTGTCGAGAGCGGGCCATACGGGGCATATGCACCCCCATCCGAACACATCATGCCGAGCGGGTGGGCGAGGATCTTCGCGGTATTCTCCTCCCCCATTCCATGTCCGATCATGCCGACGCCACCCCCGTTCGCTTCGAGCAACTCGAGGGTCAGAGCATAGGGCTCCACTCCTCGCTCCTGCGCGAGGTCGCCCATTCGCCGACCGCGCGCCCACGATGTTGCTTCGTTCGTGCTGGTGATCTGGACCGAATTCCAATCGCCAAGCAGGGCAACCTTGTCCCGGCCCTGCGCCTCGAGTCGACCTGCAGTGGCGGTATCTCTCAGGCGGGCCAGGAACGCTTGATTTCCACCCGACCGAGACGACGACGGAAATAGATTCGAGAGGCCGGTCGAATAGGCGGTGTAGGGATAGCGGTCGAAGTGCACATCGACCCCATCCGCCCGTGCTTGCTCAATGAGCCGGAGCGCCGCATCTGCTTTCCAGTAGTTGCGTTGGCCTTGAGCCTTCAGGTGCGATATCTGGACCGGCACTCCCGCCAGGCGGCCGACATGGAGCGCTTCCTCAACCGCGGCAAGCAGCCGGTCGTCCTCGTTCCTCATGTGCGAGGCATACGGATAGCCCGTCCCGCGCAGGACGGTGGCCAGTTCGACGAGTTCTGCCGAGTCGGCGAATCCGCTCGGCGCATATTCGAGGCCGGAGGACAAGCCGACACAGCCGCCCGCTATTTGCTCCCTGAGGATCTCCTTCATCCGGGCGAGTTCAGCGTCCGTCGCCGGCCGGTCTTCGTTGCCGACCACGAGGCCACGCAATGCACCGTTGCCGACCATCGTAGCAACGTTGACCGCCGCTCCCTCGTGATCCATTCGAGCGAGAAAGCCGACCGGATCCCGGAAGTCGATGTCGATTCCATACTGTCGGTCGTACCGATCACGAGTGGATTCGAACCCCGCGTCGGACCAGGGCCCGACGGAACCTCCGTCTTGTCCTACAACTTCGAGCGTGATTCCCTGTCGAATGCGGCTCTCGGCGTTGTTGTTGATGAGGAGCGACATATCCGCGTGCGAGTGCACGTCGATGAAGCCGGGCGCCAGTGCGAGTCCACGGAGGTCGATCTCGTTCGAGCCGGCGCCCACATTCGTACCGATCTCAGTGATCCGATCCCCGGTGAGTCCCACGTCGACCTCTCGACCTGCCCGACCCGTTCCGTCGAACACTGTCGCCCCACGGAGAACCAAGTCGGCCCGTCGCGCGCCGTACACGAGCTCGGGAGCGATCAGGGACCCGGCCCCCGCTACGGCCGAGGCTCGCACGAAGGTGCGACGATTCATGTCCTTACCCACGTCGCACTCTCCCCGGCTCGAGACCGCCAGCATGCAGGATCTTCTCCTGCAGCCGGACTCCTTCCTCGTCAGTGAAATCGAGCACGCGCCGGACGGCTGCTTCCACTTCTTCGTAAACCTCCGAAGGAAAATCGCCACCCTCCGCGTGCCGGAGCGCCCCGGTGAGCGTCTCGAGCTCTCGCTCTGCTTTCTCGGTTGCGCGCCTGAGGCGATTTAGCGCCTTCCGCGCTTCGGTCTCAGCAGTCGTCATATGTCGTGGAGGTAGGGATGGTTCTCTCGCCTTGAATTTTCAAGGTGCGCGGCAGCACAACCCACGGCAATCGCCCGGCCCAGCTCGGGTGACTGGAACCCGCACAGGCGATTAGGTAGAGTCTCAAGCATGAGCAATAAACTTGAACTTCTGGTGGTCGGCGCTGGCCCCTGCGGCATCGCCGTAGGCGCCGCTGCAAAGAAGGCCGGTGTGTCATGTGTCCTCTTCGATCGAGGCTGCATCACCCAGTCGCTCACGAACTACCCGTACTACATGACCTTCTTTAGTACGGCGGTCATGCTCGAGGTGGGAGATGTACCCTTCACCATCCCCGAGTCGAAGCCGACCCGTCGTGAGGCGCTCGTATACTACCGGCGCGTTGTCGAACACTGGGACGTGGACGTCCGTCAGTACCAGAACGTGGACGAGATCTCAGGAAGCGAAGGTGATTTCACGGTACGCACGTCCAAACGAGACGGGACCGAGGAGATCTTCAGTGCCAAATCGGTTGTGTTCGCGACCGGTGGTTTCCATCACCCCAACTTTCTCGAAGTACCCGGTGAGGAGTTGGACAAGGTCCACCACTACTACCACGAACCGTACGCATATTACGACCAGGACGTGCTCGTCGTGGGCGCCGGAAACTCCGCGGTAGAATCGGCGCTCGAGATGTACCGGAACGGCTCACGCGTCACGCTTGTGCACTTCATGGACACGATCGATCGCGGGGTGAAGCCGTGGGTCGTGCCGGATATCACCAATCGCCTCGAAAAGGGCGAGATCGGCGTGCACTGGCACAGTCGTATTACGGAAATCAAGCCAACGTCAGTGGTGATCCGTAGTGATGCTTCAGGCGACACAACCGAGATCTCCAACGATTTCGTCGTTGCAATGACGGGATGGCGGGCAGACCACTCCACACTTCGCGGTCTCGGCGTCGAGATCGACGACGAGACCGGCAAACCGCATCACGATATAGAGACCATGGAGACGAACGCTCCCGGTCTCTATATCGCGGGGGTTATTGCTGCCGGTCACAACGCCAACAAGGTCTTCATCGAAAACGGCCGACAGCACGGCAGTTTGATCGTGGCGGACCTGCTCGCGAAACGTTAGTTCGCAGCCTCAAGACCCAGCTGCTGCGCCATAAAGGTTAGTTCCCGGGCCGTATCCTCGATCCGTAGGGTCATCGGGCGACCACGCCCTGCCGCATGCCCACCGCGGGCGTCGTACCAGAGGATCACGGGAAGCCCGGACGCGGTCGCTGCTTGGAGTCGCGCAGTCATCCGTCGGGCTTGCAGCGGTGGCACTCGGGTGTCGAGGTCGCCGGTAGCCAACATGACTGCCGGATAGTCGACCCCGTCCCGTACCGCCTGATAGGGTGAGTACTGACGGATCACGTCGAAGTGTTCGGGAATACGAGAATCACCGTATTCGAGCAGTGCCGGCATGTTGTTCGTCGCCTGGAATGCATAGAACCGAACCATGTCCAGATCAGGATAGGTGCATAACACGGCCCGGAAGAGATCCGGTCGCTGCGTCATCGCAGCAGCCACGAGCAGCCCACCGTTGCTGCCACCGTTGCTGCCGAGATGGTCAGGGGTCGTGTACCCTTCCTCAATCAGCGTCTCCGCGGCCGCTATGAAGTCGTCAAAGACGTGCTGCTTGTTCTCGAGCATGCCGTCTTGGTGCCACGCTTCCCCGAATTCGGTCCCGCCTCGGAGCGTCGCCACCGCGTAGATCCCACCCATCTCCAGCCACGCCATGCGTGTCGGCGAGAAGCTCGGCTTGATGTTCGATGTGAAACCACCGTAGCCGTTCAAGATTGTCGGGTGGCTTCCGTCGAGTGCGATTCCGGCGCGATGCATCACATACATCGGAGCTCGCGCACCCCCAGTCGAAGTGAACCAGAGCTTAGTGACTTCGAAGCCCTCTGGAGAACCTTCCGGAGGCTCCGTCATTTCGACCTCCAAAGTCTCCAGATCGACCTCATACTCCGTGGCAGGCGTCAGGTATCCGACCACTGTGAGTGTCGCCTTTCCGTCACCTGCGCCTCTGACAGAAACGGTCGACTGTTCCGGTACGGGGACCTCACCAACGGGCGTGCCGTCCATCTCGAAGACCCGCACACGGTTTTCCACTTCGTGCAGGTAGATCGCAACGATCTTGTCTCCCACAAACTGGTAGCTCTCGAGAAGATCCTCGCTCTCAGGGATCAGTTCGGACCAAGCATCGGGGGTCGGGTTGTCTGGATCGGCTAGAACGAGTCGAAAATTAGATGCTTCATGGTCCGTCCGGATGAAGAGCTGACCGCCCCGAAAGCGGACTTGAAAGTGTGCCGGGACGCCTTCAACGATGGTACGGATCGGGCCATCGCCGGTCTGAATAAAGTGATCACTGCGGGCCCATCCGTGTTGCGCCGAATAGAGCCGATACCGGCCCCCTCCCACTCGATTCATACCAGCAAACACCTCCGGGCCATAACCCTCACCCCAAATTTCCTCGTCCTCAGACGAGTCCTCACCCAGCGTGTGATGGCGGACGCGTGGCCCATCGACGCGTGACCTGTGCGTGTAGTAGAAGCCCGTGCCCTCTTCGTCGAACTGCACACCACCGTATAGAGCGTTGGGGAGATAATCGGGAAGGTCCTCACCCGTCTCGAGATTTCTGATGCGGATCTCTAACTCGTCCGCGCCGCCCTGTCGGATTGAATAGAGCATCAGCGTCTGATCCGGTGACGCACCCATCATCTCGATCAACGTTCGATACGTGGGATCTAGGTCGACCGGGTCCATGAAGACCTCGTACTCCTCATCCACCGTGGGCTCCTCGGCTTCGTCGTCGTCCGCCGGGGCTGGCCTGCGATAGATCACCGGAACCTCTTCGCCCTGCCGCCTCATGGTGAAGTACTCGAAGTCGCCGATCTTCCTTATCCCACCGACGTCGTCCTCGTCGAGGCGATCCCTCAGAGTCGCGCGGAGGTGCTCACGGACGGGCCCCTGCCCCACGATGGTCTCCGCGTAGGCATTTTGAGCGTCGATCCAGGAGCGGGTCTCCGCCGATTCCTGATCCTCGAGCCATCTGTAGTTGTCGACGAACTCGATGCCCTGGATGACGTCCACTACCGGATCAATCCGTGCCTCCGGCGGTGGCGGGTATCGCTCGCTACACGCCGCAAGAAGCGCGACGAGGGCTAGCGCACGGAGTCCTCGAGCCAATCGCCTCATTCCAAAGCTCATCATGTCATCAGTTCATCCACAGGTCTTCGAGGACACGGACGGTCGTCGTGTAGTCATCGCCGTTCACCGAAACGGTAACGCGGTAGACGCCCGGGGTCGCTGGCTGACCACGGTTCCCGCGGAAGCCGCCACCGCCGCCACGACCGTTCTCGGGCGGATTACTCCGTAGGTCCCACTGCACACGGTTCAGGCCGGCAACACCGGTGCCTTCTATGGACCGGAAGACCTCCCCCGTCACGGCATCCGTAATCGTGATCGTGACGTCACCGCTTGCAGCGTCCTCCAGGTAGTAGTGGATCGCGGAGCCCACCGGTGCGTTCTCACCCTCCCAGTTCTTGTCACCCGTGACCGACCGGTTCGAGCGTCGGTCCAACTTCCACTGGACCGACTCACGTGGTTCGAAAAGGTGAAACTCCTCTTCGAGAATCTCCGTCGTAACGTCCTGGAGCGCGGTGATGTCATCCATGACATAGATGGACCGGCCATGGGTCGACAGCACGAGATCGTTGTCTCTGGGATGCACCAGCACATCGTCGATCCGGACAACCGGAAGGCCGTTCATGAACTTGTGCCACTCCTGGCCACCGTCACCGGAGATGAAGAAGCCGAATTCGGTACCCGCGTACAGGATGTCCGCGTTGCGGGGATCCTGGCGAATCGTATTCACATTCCCGAAGTCCGGGAGGTTGGACTTGATGTCCTCCCAAGTCTGCCCGTAGTCGCGCGTCACGTACACGTACGGCTTGAGGTCACCCGACTTGTGCCCGTCGATGGAGACATAGGCCGTCGCCACGTCGTGATGAGAAGCCTCCACACGAGACACGTAGTACTGCGTAGTCCCGCCCGGAAGGTTGCGGCTCACCTCGGTCCACGTCGCCCCGCCGTTCTGGCTGACCTGGATGTTGCCGTCGTCCGTACCCATCCACAGAACGCCTGGCTGGATGGGTGACTCCGCCACCGTGACTCCAGCGCTCCACATCGACACACCGTCGTTGCGTGAGAGGGTACACTCGATGCCACGATTGAGCTGTGCACAGCGCGGCACATCGTTCTGCACACCCATCAGGTCGATCTCGTCACGATCGATGTTCTTGGAAAGGTCCTCTGACATGGTCCATGTATCACCTCGATCACGGGAGATAAAGAAGCGATTCCCGGCGACATAGACCGTGCTCGGATTGTGCGGGGAGAGGAGAATGGGCGTGTTCCAGTTCCAGCGGATCTGATCCGTGGCTGAAGGCGCCGGGACAATGTTCGGACCCCCACCGCCACGGCCACCCGTTCCACGGGGACGAATGCTCGGCTGCTCACCGGTCGCCAGGTTGATGCGCCGCACGTTCCCGTTCTGAGACTCGGAGTAGATGATGTCCGGGTTGGTGGGGTCGATTTGGGTATAGAAGCCATCTCCTCCCCCGGCGTTGAACCAGTCTTGGGGCAGGATGTTGCCAGCGCGGACCGAGCTGGGTCCGCACCAGGTCCCATTGTCCTGTAGGCCCGTGCAAACGTTGTACGGCCGCTGCATATCGACTGAAGCGTGATAGGGCTGGCCCACGGCCCACGTTCGAATCGACTCCCAGTTCTCACCCTGGTCGTACGAGACGTCGATGGAGCCATCGTTCCCGATCATGATGTGATCGTGATTAGCGGGGTTGATCCACAACGCGTGCTGATCCACGTGCCCGAAGCCCGTGAGAGTCTCCCACGTGCGTCCTCCGTCACGAGACTTAGCGACCTGCTGGTCTACGGTGTAAAGGAGTTCGGGGTCGGTCGGCGAGACACGGATCTGACTGAAGTACATCGGCCGCCCGTTCTCATTGCTGCGGAATTCCCAGCTCTGGCCTCCGTCCATCGAGCGCCACACGCCGTTCCACTGCTGATCGTCCGGCGGGTTCTGTTCACGAATGAGCGTCTGCCAAGCCGACCGTTCATCGTCGTTGAGTTCGCGTTCGTTGTCCGCCGCAACCTCAATCTGTGCATAAATCATATCGGGGTTCGCTGGGGTCGTCGCCAAAGCGATTCGGCCCATTGTACCGTTCGGCAGACCATTCCCTTCCACTCTACTCCACGTGTCTCCGGCGTCACCAGAAGCCCAGATCCCGCTTCCTTCACCACCACCCACGAAGCAACAGGCACTGCGGCGGCGTTGGTAGGTTGCCGCCATCAGGTGATCAGGATCGTTCGGCTTGATGATGAGGTCCGTGGCGCCGGTGTTCTCGTCGATGGACAGCACATGGTCCCATGTCGCGCCACCGTCAGTCGTCTTAAACACGCCGCGTTCAGAGTTGGCGCTGAAGAGAGCGCCGTTCGCCGCAACCCAGACCGTGTTGGGGTCCGTGGGATGCACGATGACCCGCGAGATCGACTGGGTCTCACGAAGACCGACGAACGTGAAGGTCTCACCTCCGTTCGTGGTCTTGTACATGCCCGCGCCGAAGGAAGAACTCTGTCGATTGTTCGACTCTCCAGTGCCGACGTAAAGCACGTCGGGATCCGACATGGATATACCGAGCGCTCCGACCGAGTGCGTCTCGTATTCGTCGAAAATTGGCTCGAACGTCGTCCCGTTGTTTACGGTCTTCCAAAGCCCACCCGTGGCAAAGCCCACGTAGTAGGTGAACGGATCGTCCGAACGGACCGCGATGTCGTCGACTCGTCCGCCCTGTCCGATGGGGCCGATCGAACGCCAGACCATAGGCCGAAGCAAAACATTGTCGGACTGATTGACGACTGGAGTGTCTTCCTGAGCCACCACAGAGGTCGGCACAGACCAACCGGCAGCAAGAAAGACGAAGAGAAGTCGGACGAGACGCGAACCGGACATCGGGTTCACTCCTTAATGTTCTGGGCCTATCGGCGTGATTGGCCGCGTGCATGTAGGGTGGGGAAAGTCGAGACCGGGTACGGTCCCGTCAAACGAATCCAGAAATACGTGGAACCACTACCGACTCCTAGGGCTTGGCGCTCAGCAAGAAGACTCGCTAGGGTGGCGAGGAATATGGACTGCTGGACACACTCAACTGTGGAGAACCGAATGCGACGTTACGCATTCTCACTCATCGCAGCGGGCGTTGTCGGGATGGGCGGATGTGGGGTGGCAGATGAGACAGCCGAAGCCGTGGTGGAAGAGATGAAGGAAATCGTGTTGGGCCCCGTGGACGGGCACGACCTACTTGGTGTGGACCTCGAGCGGGTTCAGGCCGGGGATATGGCGCCCGACTTTTCCGCCAATACGCTGGCCGGGCCGGTCGCCACGCTCTCGAGCTTCCGCGGGGAAAAGAACGTTGTGCTGTTCTTCTACCGAGGCCACTGGTGACCCTACTGCGCCAAGCAGCTCGGTGGGCTGCAAGACTTCATGACCCCGGAACAACGTGAAGGGACCGAGATCCTCGCGCTTTCTTCAGACGATCCGGAGATGCTTCAGATGATGGTTGATCGGGTGGCCGAAGAAAACGACGGCTACATGATCGACTTCGCGCTGTTGTCCGACCCGGACGCGACGATCATCAATCGGTACGGGCTCTTCAACAGCGAAGACTCGATGGGACGCGCCATTCCGCATCCTACGGCATATGTGATCGACAAGGAGGGCCGTGTGCACTGGAAATTCACCGAGGTGAACTACCGGGTCCGGCCGGAGAACGAGGACATCCTGGCCGCACTCGCGGAGCTCGAAGGGATGTAGAGCGCACCACGTCGCAACGATGGTTCGGGGTCTCGGCTACTCGGTCGGGACCCCGATTTCGTTTCCGTTGAGAAGGAGGCTTTCCACGCCCCTTCGCACGTACCCCAACGCAAGCGTCTCGCCATACTTGGGCGATTGAACCGCCGAAGTGATCCACCCGACTACTTTCTCAGACCCATCTGTAGAGAGGAGTTCGGTGCCCTTGGCTGGGGTCGGTACATCACCGAGGTGCAGTTGGCGCAGGTGGCGATTCACCCTACCGCGGTCTCGAATACGGATGATGACCTCCTGCCCTGTGTAGCACCCTTTCTGGTAATCGATCGCTCGGTCGTGAATACCAGCTTCGATCGGGATGGTGTTCTCATCCATGTCGGTTCCGAACACGGGTCGACCGCCTTCCACACGCAGTGTGGACCAGACGCCGAGACCCGCAGGCTGAGCACCCCCAGAAACTAGAGCACGCCAGAGCGCGGCCACGGGTTCAGCTGGACCCACTACCGTGTACGCGTCAGGCCAGACCTCTTCGGTCTTGATGACCAGAAGTCCATCCACCGCTGACTCTCCAGCCGACCGCCACTCGCCCTCCTGGAGCGCGGTGAGGTCATCAATGCCGACCCGGAGTCCGAGGGCAAGTCGCGACAGAACCGCAGCTGACTCTGGACCAACCACTGTGATCATCCCCGTGTCCGGGGTCACGTCTGCAACCGCCGCGAATCGAGGTGGTAAGTATTTCTTGAAGTTCTCCCTCAGTGCCTCGACCCCCGCGACCGGGACATCGAGCAGAAGCTGTTCAGCGTCATCGTCTCCCTGGGAGATCGCCCACAAATCAGTGAGCATCTTACCCTTCGGGGTCAGGACGGTGCTGTACGTGGCGGCCCCGCCTATGACGCCCTCTCCGGCCGCACCAGGCGCGGACGGAAGCCGCCCCGTAAGAATGCCATTCAGCATCTGGGACGGAGAACGTCCCGTGATCGCCAGCCGAGCTCGATGACTACGATCGAAGACGGCGACCTTCATCGTCGCAGCCTGGTACTCGCCCGCCGGGTCTCCGAAGTGTCGCATGAGGGAGCGTCCGTGATAGTCGGAGGCGATCCCTCCTGCGGCTTCCATGTCTGTCCATATGCTGCTCGGCGTCATACGGCCCCCACGTCGTTCGACAGATCTCGGCCTTCCCGGAGATCCTTCAACATCGCGCTCACGGTCTTGGAGTCTGCAGCGCTAGGGGAAACCCGGAGATACCGTTCGAGCTGCTCCGCTGCCTCATCGCGCCGACCCAGCCGTGCCAAAAGCACACCTCGTGTCCTGTTCTCCGCGGGCGCCGTCGGCGTCACCATGAGGATCCTCTCAACGGCGGCGAGCGCCCGTTTATTGTCTCCAACGTTCACGTAGACACCCTTCAAATTTGTAAGCAGTCGCACGATCATGTTGCGCCGATCGGCCGTCTTCATAAACGCATCTTGGAGGCGGACCATGCCGCCGTAAACCCGATCTAGGAGTTCCTGCGCTTCGTCCTCGAAGCGGGCCTTGCCTCCATCGAAGGGGTCGAGCAGCAGGTCCATCGCTTCACCGTTGAATCGAATGAGAAAGTGCCCGGGAAAACTCACCCCCTCGAGAGGGAGGCCCAGACGCCAGCCTACTTCGAGCAGCACGACCCCTAAAGTCAACGGGATCCCCGTGCCGCGATCGAGTACGTCGTTGAGAAACGAATTCCTGGGGTCGTAGTAGGCCTCCCGATTGCCGTTGAATTTTCGCCGGCGATACAGCGTATCGACCACCTCGGAGAGAACAATGAGCGGCGCCGTTTCGTCAGCGAGTCGATCTTTGACTTCTTCAGCGAGTTGATCCAGCCGGGCCAGATACAGCTCCACAGAGAGCTGGGGATACTCTTCCTTCGCCACCAACAGAAACGCCCGCGCGAGGTCCATCTCGGGTTCCGTCCGAGACAGCTCCTTCGCGAGGAGTTGGCGTGTGGCGAGAGTCGGAGTGGCCAATGGCCTCTGGTGGGTCGGAAGGTGACAGGACGCATAGGTACACTTCCGTCCGCGTTGGTTTCCGCTGCGGTCCTACTCCCAGCGAAACACCTTGGCAGACAACGCGAGCGACACCGCCATGGCTACGACCAATCCAAGCACGTTCCACCCACGGGCACCCCACCCGGCTCCGTCCCAGCTTTCTGAGGTTGGAGACTGCGATGACGGGAGAGTTCATGCAGGAAAGTACGCGGCATGTGTCGAATTTCGTCAACGCGGCTGCATCTATCTGGGGCAACTGCCCTGAAAGCGGTTCCCAGCGCAGGCTTCCACCCCCAACTTCGTGGACGCTCGAGTTCACTTCCCCCATTCCGAGAGGAGACCATGGCGAACGAGCCAAGGGACCAGAAGCCGAAGATTCGGCTGTCCCAGCTCAGTCACGGAGCCGGTTGAGCATGTAAGCTCGGGATGTCCGAGTTGGCGCAGGTTCTGCGTCACGTCCTGCCGGTGGAAGATCCGAACGCCTTAGTCGGCCATACGACCGGCGACGATGCTGCTGTGTATCGGTTAACCGACGACCGTGCCTTGGTCGTAACGGCTGATTTCTTCACGCCCATAGTCGATGACCCGTACGACTTTGGCCGCATAGCCGCCACGAACGCGTTGTCGGACATCTACGCCATGGGGGCGAAGCCCATGTTCGTGCTCAACCTGGTGGGCTTCCCTCGTGCGCTGCTGTCCGAGGGCATTCTTGATGAGATCCTGCGGGGCGGAAGCGATGTCACGCGCGGCCTCGGCATTCCCACGCTCGGCGGGCACACGATCGATGATGCCGAGCCGAAGTACGGACTGGTCGCGATAGGAGAAGTCGATCCAACCCACATGGTGACCAACGCCGGCGCGAAGCCCGGTGACTTGTTGATCCTCACCAAACCGATCGGCTCCGGAGTGATCGCGACGGCGATCAAGAAAGGCGAGGCGCCGGATGATGTGATCGCGAACGCTGTGGATATCATGGCGACGCTCAACGCCGGGGCGGCGGCGGCCATGGTGAGCGGAGGCGTGCTCGCGGCCACAGACGTCACCGGCTTCGGCCTACTCGGGCACCTCCGCGGTATGATGAGGGCATCCGGCACCGCGGCTACCCTGCGATCCAGCGACGTCCCTGTCATGCACGGTGCGAGAGAGCTCGCTATCGGCGGTCATATTTCCGGAGGATCGAAGCGCAATCTGGAAGACGTGGCAGCCGACGTGACCTTCTCTGGCGAGGTCGACGAGATCAAGCGGGTGCTGCTCGCCGACGCGCAGACGTCTGGCGGCATGCTCATGTGTGTGCAGCCTGACATGTTGGCACCACTCATGGCCGACCTATACGGACAGGCACCTGTGACTGCGGTGATCGGTGAAGTCACTGAAGGTGAACCCGGGAAGATCAGAGTCGAGGCCTAGCTCAAAAAAAACGGACCGCTCTACCCCCAAAGGTGAAGCGGCCCGCTGGACCTTCGGTCGACTTAGGGATCTAAGCCCGAACCGTGCCTCCGGATGCCTTCTTCTTCGCGGCCGCCTTCTTCTTCGGCGCAGCCTTCTTAGCCAGCTCCTTCTTCGCCAGCTCCTTCTTCGCCGCAGGCTTCTTCAAGCCGCCGCGAAGTGCCACGGCCAGCACGTCGTCGAGCGTCTCAGCGAGGTGGAACGTGATCTTCTTCCGCACCTCATCGGGGATGTCGTCCAAGTCGGCCTCATTGTCGATAGGCACGATGATCTGCTTGATCCCCGCCCGAACCGCACCGAGCACCTTCTCTTTGACTCCACCAATCGGGAGCACCCGCCCCGTGAGCGTGAGCTCACCAGTCATCGACACGTCGCGGCGGACCTTCCTGCCCGACACGGCCGACACGAGTGCGGTCGCCATGGTGACACCCGCTGATGGGCCATCCTTGGGAATCGCTCCTGCCGGGACATGGATGTGAATCTCACGGCCCTTCAATGACTCCTCAGGAATCCCCAGCTCCTCCCAGTGTGCCTTCGTGTACGACAGTGCCGCCCGACCGGACTCCTTCATGACGTCGCCAAGCTGACCAGTGAGCAAGAAGCCCCCGGTACCCTCACCCGGCATCACGCTCGCTTCCACGAACATGATATCACCACCCATGGGCGTGTAGAACATCCCCGTAGCAACGCCGACTACATCCTCGGCCGCCAACGTTTCGGGGTGCACGCGTGGGCGTCCGAGCAGGTCGCGAACGTCGTCCACAGTCGCCTTGATCTTCTTCATGGTGCCGGCGGCGATTTTCCTCGCCACCTTCCGCGCGAATTTGCCGACCTCGCGCTCGAGCTGACGCACTCCGGACTCCCGTGTGTACTTCTGCACAACACTGAGAACCGCCTTGTCCGTCATCTGGAGTTCACCCGCAGTGAGGCTGTTCTCCTTCAGCTGACGTGGCAGCAGGTACTTCTTGGCGATCTGAAGCTTCTCGCGCTCGGTGTACCCGGCGAAGTCAACGCGCTCCATACGGTCGAGCAACGGGCCTGGAATGCGGTCTAGGTAGTTCGCCGTCGCAATGAAGAGAACTTCCGAAAGATCGAACGGGATGCCGAGATAGTGATCCACAAACGTTGAATTCTGGGCGGGATCCAGCACCTCGAGCAGCGCCGAACTCGGGTCTCCCTGGAAGGAGACGCCGAGTTTGTCGACTTCGTCCAATAGAAAGACCGGGTTTTTGCTCTTCGCCGAACGCATGCCCTGGATAATCCGTCCTGGCATGGCACCTACATAGGTGCGCCGATGCCCGCGGATGTCCGCTTCGTCGCGCGCGCCACCCAATGAGATGCGCACGTACTTCCGGCCTAAGGACCGCGCGATCGACTGAGCGATCGACGTCTTACCCACACCAGGCGGTCCGACGAACAGTAGGATAGGACCTCGGCCCGAATGCGGCTCGCTTCCAGCTGCATCATCACCTGAGGCACCTTTCGCCGCTTCTTCGGCACGATCCAGCTGGAGCTTGCGCACCGCCAGGAACTCGACGATTCGATCCTTCACATCTTCGAGGCCATGGTGGTCGTCTTCCAGAATCTGCTGAGCTTTCGAAAGGTCGATCTTCTCCTCTGTACGCTCGTTCCACGGAAGCTCTGTGACCCACTCCAGAAACGTACGGATGACTTGATACTCAGCCGACTGCGGGCTCGTACGCTCTAGGCGCCTGAGTTCACGATCGACTTCGGTGCGCTGTTCTTCGCTGAGATCGAGTTCGGCAATGCGAGTTCGCATCTCCTCGACGTCATCGCGCTCCTCTTCTTCACCCAGCTCTTTCTGGATCGCCTTCAGCTGCTCACGCAGGAGCATCTCGCGCTGACGTTCACCCAACTCGGTCTGCACCTTGGCCTGGATGTCTTCTTGAGCGTCGATACGGGCGAGTTCACGCTCCACCGCGACGAGGCAAGAACGCATCCGGTCTTCATCGTCGAGCGTTTCGAGTAAATCCTGTTTGTCGGACGTCTCGAGCTCCAGGTAGAACGCCACCAGATCCGCGAACGGACCTGGCTCGTCGACCCCCTGAATCAGCTGATTCAACGCTTCTGCTGGGACGCCCCGACGGGTACCCAGCTCCGCGGCGCGGTCCCGCAACTCGCGGTCCAGCGCTTGGAAGGCCGGATCCGCCTCATTTCGGGGTTCCTGGCGCTCCATATCTAGGAGCACCGCGTGCATCATCGACTCACCCTCGTCGTGATACGACAACGCCTGCGCACGGCCTTCGCCCTGCACTAGGAGCTGCACGCCTCCACGAACCCGGTGAGTCTGAATGATCCGGACCACGGTACCCACATGGTACAGGTACTCAGGAAGCGGATCGTCGACGTTTTCTCGTTGTGCAACAGCAAACATGCGGCGGTCTCCGTCCAAAGCTGCTTGGACGGCTTCGACCGTGCCAGGTCGACCAGCCGAAATGGGCACAGCTACGCCCGGGTACACGACGGTGTCCCGTAGCGGTAGCACTGGAAGCGTGAAACGCTCGCCCATGGAATCCTCTCTCTCTTCGCCCGCGCCTTTGGCGTCAGGCATTTCTATATCTGTCAGGGTCGTCTCTCCGGACCGTATGCATGAGTCCGCGAGCCGAGGTAGTACGGAGCTTGGTGCAGGTTTCTTGCCACGCCAAACCGCCTTATTCGTGCCCGGACCGCATGAAATCCTGCCAATGTGGCGGCGACAGGCATACTTGCCGCGCCACTTTTTCGCCTAGACGGCGAGAGTTAGGTTGGCACCTCGTTACTCTCCGCGCCACCGGTCGGGGATCTACTATGAGCGAACTGCTCAGCGGTATCACATGGTTCCAAGGTTCGTCTGTCTGCATCAAGCAGCTGGGCCTGGAGATCCACGTGGATCCCCTCCATGTACCGGACGGCTCAAAGGCTGATTTCGTCCTCCTCACTCATCCTCATTACGACAACTTCTCCGAGGATGACATCGCGAGGGTCCGGACCCCAGAGACGGTGATCGTGGCGCCCACGAGCATGAAACATCAGTTGGCGGACGCGGACCATTTCATGCGGCCCGGCGACATGCTCCAGATTGGTGAGGTCGACGTGCTCGCCGTACCTGCCCACAACGTCGACAGCAAATTTCATCCGCCAGAAGAGGGATGGCTGGGGTACGTCTTCAATATGGGAGGCACCACGTTCTACCACGCCGGAGATACCGATTTCATCCCATCGATGTTCGGTATTCGATGTGATGTGGCTTTTCTCCCCTGCGGCGGCCACTACACGATGAGCGTAGAAGAGGCCGCCCGGGCGGGCGACGCCTGCGGCGCATCGACGATCATCCCTATTCACTGGGATGAGAAGTACGGCACACTCGAAGACATCGAGCGGCTCCATGACCTCTTCTCGGGAGAGGTCCTCATATTGGAACGCGCAGGTGAAGCCCATTCTTCTTAACTACCTAGCAACTCTCAAGGCGGACCCATGCGCACCATCACCGCACTTCTCGCTCTGGCTCTCGCGGCCCAACCTCTGGCGGCCCAGTTGAACGGTCCGGTCCAGAGCCCTGCCAAGAACTCGGGACGCTCCACGGTCTACTCACCGCGCGGCACGGCGGCGACGAGTCATCCCTTGGCCACCAGTGCGGCACTCAAGGTCCTTCAAGCGGGCGGCAACGCGATCGATGCTGCGGTGACTGCGGCGGCGGTGCTGAACGTGGTCGAACCACACATGACCGGCGCGGGCGGTGACATGTTCGCCATCCTGTGGTCTGCCGAGGAAGGCCGCCTGATAGGGTTAGACGCCAGCGGCAGATCCGGTTCGAAGATCGACTTGGCGCAGCTCATTGCCGACGGCACTGAACGAGTGCCCGGGAGCGGAGCGCGCTCGGTCACGGTTCCTGGTGCCTTCTCTGGCTGGAACGCCCTGATTGAACACCACGGCACGATCTCGCTGGCCGACGCCTTAGCTCCCGCAATCCGCATTGCCGACGAAGGCTTCCCGGTCTCTCCCATCATCGCGCAGGATTGGGCAGGCACAGTGAACGGCTTACGAGGTGACGCCGGTGCAGCCGCCACGTTCTTGATCAACGACGAGGCTCCGAAGCCGGGTGACTGGTTCAGGAATCCAGATCTTGCTCGGACGTTCCGCCGCGTCGCCGAACACGGCATTGAGACGTTTTATGGCGGTGAACTCGGTCAGCAAATCATCACAGGGCTGGATGAGCTGGGCGGTTTCCTCACCATCGACGACCTGCGGAACCACGAGTACCGCTGGGTCGAGCCCATGAGCGTCGACTACAAGGGGTACACCCTCCATGAGTTGCCGCCGGCCGGTCAGGGGGTCGCAGCCCTGCAGATGCTCAAGATGCTCGAGGGGTACGATCTGCTCGGGATGGGTCACAACAGTGCCCAGTATCTGCACACTCTGATCGAGGCCAAGAAGCTCGCCCACGCGGATCTGGCCCGATACGTCGCTGATCCAGACCACATGGACGTGCAACCAGAAGCGCTCCTGGACGACGCCTACCTCGCGGGCCGTGCCGAACTGATCGACCCGATGCATGCAGCGGATCGCCCGGAGCCGGGCCAGCCGTACACCGCCTCAGAGACGATCTATCTCACGGTCGCCGACCAGTACGGCAACATGATCTCGTTCATCAACTCGATTTACGGGTACTTCGGATCTCGAACCGTCATTCCCGGGACGGGCCTGATGCTCCAGAACCGCGGCTCCGGCTTCACGATGGAAGAAGGCCACCCCAACCAGATCGCCCCGAACAAGCGGCCTTTCCACACCATCATCCCGGCGTTCGTCACCAAGGACGGCGAGCCCTACATGTCGTACGGGGTGATGGGAGGCTCCATGCAGCCCCAGGGCCACGTACAGGTCATGCTCAACGTCGTCGAGTTCGACATGGATCCGCAGGAAGCCATCGATGCCGCCCGCTTCAGACACTTCAACGGGACATCGGTCGCAGTCGAGAACATCGATGGCGCGATGACCGCCTCGCTTGAAGGACTTGGCCACACCCTACGTGAGTGGCGGGGTGTCGCTTTTGGTGGCGGCCAGATGGTGCTCAAGCTGCCCAAGGGATGGGCTGCGGCCTCCGACCCGAGAAAAGATGGGATGGCTGCAGGGCACTAGCCCCAACTCAGGCCGCTCAAGCGGCGGTCACGTCAGCAGACCGCTCCGACCCGGCGCGCAGCTCCTCAGGTCGGCGCCCCTCTGGGCGCCGATTCTGTTCGCGCTTAGCTGCAATGGTGATGCGGTAGCTCCACCTTCCGTTTTTGTGCCCGGAGAGGACTCCGTCGTGGTCGCGCCGTGTGAGGGACCGTACTGCCACCCGTCGCTGCTCGGCATCTACGACATGCACGGGTTCTACAGGAAGATCATCGTCACGAATCAGGTCGCGATCGTCGGATCCCATGAGGTCCAAGACCGCGCGCTGGAGTTGGCCGTGGAGGTCGCCGAAGGCATGATCGAAGACCGCACGCTATGGTGGGCTTTCCTCGTCGAAGCGAAGGCGTTCATCGCTGTCATGTCGGAGAATGAGGTCACGACGGATATTCCTGAGCACAAGTTCCTTAGTGACGATCCGGATATCGACTGGGACTCCAGGGCGCGCGGACTCGGGGCCACGCTAGCGCTGCCGCTCACGACTGTTGGCGAAGAGAACCTCCTGTGCTCGTCCGGTGACTCCTATTCCGGAGAGAGCATTCTCGTGCACGAGTTCGCGCACACACTGCACGTGCTGGTGATCGCCATGATCGACCCTGCCTTCGATGCCGAACTGGACGCGCTGTTCTGGCAAGCGCGAGGCGAAGGGCTGTGGGCCGACACCTACTCCAACGAGAGCCGCCAGGAATATTGGGCCGAAGGCGTGCAATCGTGGTTCGGCGCGAATCAAGTCGAGCAGAAGGGCATTCACAACCACGTGAACACCCGCGAAGAGCTCTTGGAGCATGACCCGAGACTTCATGAATTGATCGGGCGCTGGTTCTCCGAGTCGGCGTGGACACCATCGTGCCCATCGAGCTAAATAAGTGATCCGGCTCCCTCCGGAGAACGAGACACCACACCCCTGGGACACAGATCGCGTGTTGACGTTGGAAGACGTGCGGTCCAATTCCCCGACACCATGGATGCCGAGATCGTCGACCTGGGGCACGGATGGGACTTCGACGCCTACTAGGTAGGCGACCTCGTGCTCCGTTTCCCGCGTCGGCGTGAGGTGGCCCGTGTCTTTCTTGGTTAGAAGCGGTCCAAGCAGCGCCGCCCGACTACCAGGGTCCGCTTCGCTTCCTGCACGACGATCTGGGTCCCGAACATCTGCTCGTGAATCCAGCCACGGGGCGCATCACCGGCCTCATCGACTTTGATGATGCTTCCTGGGGTGACCCCGCGTTGGATTTTGTGGCTCTACGCGCGGCCATGGGAGTCGCCTTTACAGATGCGATGGCCGCTGCCTACATGCTCCCGGTCGACTCGGGCTTTCGGGGGAGAGTCAACTTCATGGCGCGCGTGAAGAGTCTGGATTGGCTCTACGACGCTCATGTCCAGGGAGCTGACGCTGAAAAGCATCGCCGCTGGGTGGAAAACGCGTTCTCTTAAGGGCTGCGATCGCGGCCTGCGCATCCGGCTAATACAGACTCCGAAGGCGACACCTCTCAATGATCGATCCCGACTCCGTCATCCCGTTCGACCGACTCCCTGAGAAGTTCGCAGAGAGCCTCGAGAACCCGCCGCTCGAGCCGGTCGCCCCTCGCCCTGCTGCGACGATCGTACTCATGCGCGACGGCGACAACGGCATGGAGATCCTCCTCATGAAGCGGAGCAGAAGCGCCGGCTTCGTGCCGGGAGCATATGTGTTCCCGGGTGGCCGCGTGGATGGATCAGACGGGACCGATGAGATGCTGCAGCGGATCGACGGCCTCACCCAAGCACGCGCGGCCGACCGCCTCGACCTGAACGACGTGACGCCACCCGCGATCGCGTACTACCTCGCCGCATTGCGCGAGGCCTTTGAGGAAACGGGTATCCTAGTCGCACACGACGCGGAAGGAGGCGAACCCGCCACCGCAGCAGAAGACGAGAGCGTCAACGCCCTTCGCGATGACTTGATGGAAGATCGCATCTCATTCGCCGACACGCTGGACCGCATGGGCTGCCGCATAGATGGAGAAGCCATCGAGTATCTGGCCCACTGGATCACGCCGAAGCTGGAGTCACGACGGTACGACACTCGCTTTTTCGCGGCTAAGGTACGCGAGGGCGCGCTCCCGATCGTGGACCCGAGAGAGATGACGGACGCGGTGTGGATCACGCCCCACGCGGCGCTCCTCAGGAACAACGAAGGAACGCTTCCCATGGTCTTCCCCACCATCAAGACCTTGGAGCAGCTTCGAGATCACGCGTCCACCGACGACGCACTCGGTGACCTAGCGAGACAATCCGTGCGGACGATCATGCCAACCCTGGTAATCACCCCAACAGGGATCGGGATGGATATGGACGGTGAGAGCCAGGCCGAAGACGACATCGGATCATGAGGACGGCGCAGGTCGTTCATCTAGCCGCATCGGGTCTCGTTCGTGCAGCTATCGCACTCGTGGTCATGATGGCACTGACCAGTCCTGCATCTTCGCAGGAAGAGCAATCTGACGGCGCGCCGCTCGAAATCTTGCACGGGTTTACACTGATCGACGGCCTGGGAGGGCAACCTGTGGAGGACGCGGCGCTCGCCATTCGAGGTCACACCATCATGGAGGTCGGCACGCACCACGAGCTTCAGGCGCAGTGGGCCAACGATCCGAACGTGATCTCGGTCGACCTTGGTGGCGGCTTTGTCTTGCCGGGGCTGATCGACGCACACATTCATCTGGCGACCGCCCCGAACCGCGAGAATGCTGAAGCTGAGCTTCGGCGTCTACTCTACTCCGGGGTAACTGCTGTCCGGGATATGGCAGGTGATGGACGTGCCCTGGCTTCGCTCGCGAGGGATGCCCGCCTGGGGGAGATCCAGTCCCCAGACATCTACTACTCTGCGCTCATGGCTGGGCCCTCGTTCTTCGATGACCCGCGACCCCAGGCTTCAGCTGCCGGGGAGGTAGCCGGAAAGGTCCCTTGGATGCAGGCGGTCACGCCGGACACAGACATCGTGGAGACGGTCGCGGCAGCAAAAGGCACGTACGCTCAGGGCATCAAGATCTACGCCAATCTCGAGCCTGAGGAGGTGAACCGGATCACCTACGAGGCCCATCGACAGGGAATGAGGGTTTGGGCGCACACCATGGTCTTCCCGACACGCCCGCTCAATGTGGTCCGTTCAGGTGTCGACGTGGTGTCGCACGTGTGTCGGCTGGCCTGGGAAGGCATGGCTGAGGCACCCAGTGAATACCATCACAATCAGCGGCCGGATTTCGACAAGCTCTCGGCGGAGGCGAATGTCTTCACCGAGTTGTTCGAAGAGATGAAACAGCGGGGCACCATCCTCGATGCCACGCTCGCGCTGTACACCGAATTCGATGAGCGCATGTTGCTGCCCGGCAGCCCGAATCCCACCCCGCCTCAATGCGACGTAGACTTCGCGCGAGACCTCGTCCGACGGGCCCACGCCATGGGTGTGGATATAGTCGCGGGCACAGATTTTTCCACTCCTGCCAACGACCCTTTCCCGGCGCTCCACAAGGAGCTGGAAGAACTCGTTGCTCACGCGGGCTTCACCGCTCTCGAAGCCCTCACCGCGGCGACGGCAACGGCAGCCCGGGCCCTGGGGGTCGACAAGGCAATTGGGACGCTCGAGCCGGGTAAGGACGTCAACTTCGTCCTACTCGATGCCGACCCAATCGAAGACATCAGCAACCTCCGCACGGTGCGGGAGGTATGGAAAAACGCAGCACGCTTCACCCGTACTGACTTCGTGCCGGCTCAAGTAACTGCTGCGGAGTCCTCGAGTGGCTCCGAACTGGACACGTCGACCCCAGCCGCAATGCTCCAGTCGTGGGTCTCGATGTGGCAGAGTTACAACCTCGACTGGGTCGATGATCTCTTCGTCCAAGACGATCGGCTCACGTACTTCTCGTCCGAGTTCGAGGGAGTGATCGAGGGCTTTGACGCCGTCATCGAACACCACCGCGGATTCGGCTTCGTTCCAGGAGGCACCGAACCATCGGCCGAGTTGTGGGTGGAAAGGCCCGTAATGAAAGACCTGGGCGAGACCGCGGTTGTCGGGGGGGTGTGGTACTTCGGAAACCGCGAGGCCCCCGAAGATGCCGGACGAGGACCGATGACGATCGTGTTGATACCGACGCCGGAAGGGTATCGGATCGTGCACATGCACTTCGCGAACTACGAGCCCGGGGCTTAGGCCGCCCCACGCTCGCAGTACGAAGTCAGGGTCCGGCTACTTCGTTCAAGGTTAGATTCGCCGAACTGAGTTCGTTTGGAACGGCCGGGAGATCTCGTGCGAGTATCGACATGACGATGAGGCGTTTATGGGGGCTGCTCGTACTGGCCAGCTCCACCGCATGCTCGGGCGCTGGCGAACAAACCGCTGGCCCCACGCAAGGCGAATTGACGATCCAGCTTCTCGCCCAGGCAATCGCGAACGCCGACACAGCAACGGTGCTCGATATCTTCTGGCCCGAAGCCACCTATGACGACTTCGCGAACCAGCAGAGTCACCAGGGCATTCAAGAGATCGTCGCATACGTCATGAGCACGCACGCCTGGGGCGATGACGTCTACATGAACATGGGACGGATCCATTTGACCCTGACGGGAGCCGTGGGGGAATGGGTCTTCTCGGCCGTCCAGAACCGCCCACTCGACGACCGCATTCCGGAGGGGACAGGCCGAGAGGTCGTTCTCAACGGCGTGACCGTCATTGAGATGGAAGGTGACCGGATCATTAGAGCCGCGGACTACACGGACACTGCCCCGCTCCTGCTCCAACTCGGCTCCCGCATCGAGCTGCCCGGTGGCCAAATCATCGAGCTCGATGACCCAGGGCGCTGAGTAGACCTCCGAGCCCGACCTTTCCGCCGCACAACGATGGATGATCGCCGGGTGCAGCGGGCCGGTAAGAGCACGCTCGCGACGGAGATGGCCGACCTCCTCCGCCTCCCCGTCATCCATCTGGACGAGCACTTCTGGAATCCTGGTTGGATCGAGACGCCGGACGACAAATTCGATGGGATGGTGGACGGCAACTACAGCCGCACGCTGCATCATCGACTCCTTCGAGCCCAAGTCGTCGTCGTGCTCGCTTTTCCGACATGGCTCTGCCTGTGGGGAGTCTTCAAACGAGCCGTTCTGTTCCGGGACCAGACACGGCCCGACTTACCTGAAGGCTGCCCCGAGCAGCTTCCCGACTGGCAATTCCTTTGGTGGATCATCTCGTACAGATGGCGTTCCAGGCCCAAGGTGCTGCGACGAATTGCTGACGCGCCGCACGTGAATTTCTACCGACTCAAGAACCGTCGAGCGGTTCGACACCTGATGGAAGAACTGTCGAGGCAATCCAGCTCGACTTAGAGTGGGCTGACTGCTCACTCAGCCTCGACGGAGGCACCTAGTGCCGACCACAACTCTTTCGCGAATCTCCGCTGTCCTCAGCACCATGGGCACAGTGTTCCTTCTGGCTGCCTGCGCGGACGTCCGGAACATCCCGATCACCGAAGTGGAGGCACGACCCGAATACGAAGCGATCGCGTCAGCGCTCGAAGACATGATCGAGCGCGAGCGGGACCAGAAAGGGCTGCGCGCCCTCTCGATCGCTCTAGTAGACGGAAACGACATCGTGTGGGCAGCGGGCTTCGGCGAGCAGTCCGAAGGTGTCCCAGCCACCGCCGAGACCGTCTATCGAGTGGGATCGGTATCGAAGATGTTCACGGACATCGCGATCATGCAGCTCGTCGAGCGAGGCGACATCGACATCGATGCGCCAATCCACGAGTACGTGCCCGAGTTCACCCCAACGAACAACACGGACACCCCCATCACACTCCGGCAACTCATGTCACACCGGGCGGGGATCATCCGAGAGCCTCCCGCAGGCCACTACTTCGACGATACCGGCACCGATCTGGAAACGACCGTCCTCAGCATGGCTGGGACGCCTCAGATCTACGAACCCACGGCACGGAACAAATATTCGAATGCTGGAATCGCGGTAGTCGGGTACACACTGGAGAAGACTCAAGGCGAACCCTTCGCCGACTATGTGAAACGGTCCGTTCTAGACCCACTCGGCATGAAGACGAGTGCGTTTACGCCGGATCCGGATATCGTCGACGACCTCGCCGACGCTTACATGTGGGGCTTCGATCGTGATCTGTTCGCCGCGCCCACTTTCGAGCTGGGCATGGCCCCTGCCGGAAGCATGTACTCGACGGTGTTGGATCTGTCGCGTTTCATGTCGGCGGTCTTCCGAGGCGGGCTCGGTGAACTGGGCCGCGTGCTCGACACAGAGACGCTCGAGGCGATGTGGGTGCCCCAATTCGCAGAGCCAGGCGCGACGTCCGGGTATGGATTCGGATTCGCTGTCGATGAGCGGGACGGTGAGCGATGGCTCGGCCACGGTGGAGCGATCTATGGCTTCTCGACGCAACTCGGGTTCCTGCCGGAGGCCGGATTAGGGGTGGCAGTCGTGTCCGCGGTCGACGGGACCAATACGGTCACCGGCAGAATCGCAGACGCGGCTCTCGCACTCATGCTCGCCGCCAGTCGCGGTGAGCCGCTCCCCGAAGTGCCCCTTCAGGGAACGGACTCGGTGGACCCGGATCTCGCGCTCCAACTTGAAGGCGTCTATGGAGAAGGGGATGCCGCTCTCGAGCTCGACGAAAGAAATGGCCGATTGTTCGTCACGCCCGCACGTGGCGGAGCGATCATGGAGACGCGTGCGCGCGGCGACACCCTGGTTGTGGACGACCGCGTTTCCTACGGGATGCGCCTGCTACCGGACGGTGATGACCTCCTCCGGCTCGGAGCAACGTCAGCCACACTCGAGCGACAGCCCGTCAGTGGCATGCCGGCGGCACCGCCTGCCCATTGGAACGGCCTCATTGGGGAATACGGATGGGATCACAACGTGCTCTACGTCTTGGAGCGCGAAGGACGCCTCTACGCACTCATCGAGTGGTTCTTCCTCTATCCGCTCTCAGACATCTCTCAGGATGTATACGCATTCCCGGACTGGGGTTTGTACCACGGGGAGCAGCTCGTCTTCACCCGAAGCGCCAGCGGGCGGGCTTCTTCGGTCGAGGCGGCCTCGGTTGTCTTCGAGAGACGGAAAGTCGGCACGGAAGCCGGAGGAACGTTCCGAATCGACCCAGTGCGGCCGGTCGCAGACCTCCGCGCCGAAGCGCTCGCAGCCTCACCGCCGGACGAATCTGGCACCTTCCGCGACTCCGAGTTGGTCGAGGTTCTTACGATCGAACCGGGCGTCCTTCTCGACATGCGGTATGCGTCGACGAACAACTTCATGTCGTCGGTCTTCTACGATGAAGAGCGTTTGTTTCTCCAGAAGCCGGCCGCTGAGGCTGTCGCGCGCGCTCACCGAGCCCTCGCCGTGTACGGATACGGCCTCCTTCTGCACGACGGATACCGCCCGTGGTACGTGACCAAGATGTTCTGGGATGCGACACCAGAGTCCGAGAAGATCTTCGTGGCCAACCCGGCCAACGGGTCCCGCCACAATCGGGGCTCCGCCATCGACCTCAACCTCTACGACCTGCGGACCGGTGAGCCGGTCGACATGGTAGGCACGTACGACGAATTCTCGCCCAGGTCCTTCCCTGACTATCCGGGAGGGAACAGCCAGCAGCGCTGGCAGCGTGAATTGTTACGGCGTGTGATGGAGGCGGAGGGATTCACGGTATACGAGGCTGAGTGGTGGCATTTCGACCACAACACGTGGCGTGAGTATCGGATTCAGAACGCTACCTTCGACGCCTTGGCACGTTAGCAACGGCGAGGGTGGGCGCTCGCCTACCCAGCTAGCGCGCCCAGCGTCTCCCAGCTCTGACTGCGACGACCCTCTTCCACGTCATGGATGAGTTCCACGAGTCGCCGCGTCAGCGGCGTGTCCACACACAGCTCTGCGCCTAGTTCCGCAATCGGCGCGATTTGCGCGTCGACTTCGGTCTTTCGTTTCCGAACAGCCAAGTCGCGCCACACCCCGCTGTGACTCTTCGCCGACCCACGGTTGAACGAGACCAGCCGGTCCAAGCTGGCATCAGCGTCCGCCTCACTCGCCTCGGGGGCAAAAGCGCCGGGATCAAAACCGTCGAAGGGCTCAGGCTTCACGCCACGCGCAGCCGCGACAGCCATCGCTTCCCTCGCCAACCCGATGATCCCTGGCCTGTGCGCAGCCGACTCCAAGACGTCTGCGATTGAAGCATCCGCCAAGGCGGTCGCAAAGAGCATGGAGCCGTAGGCGAGTTTGCCCCACAGATAGCCCCAGATGTTCTCCGTGAGCACCGCATCCGGATCGAAGTCCCGAAAGAGCGCATGCACTGCGGAGATTCGATCCGTGCGGACTCCGTCCAACTCGCCTACGACCACTGCGCCACGGTTTCCCCGCATGATCACGCCTGGCTCGAGAACGTCGGCACCGAAGTTCACGAAACACCCAATGGTCCGCTCCGGTCCGACGACACCCGCGATCCCTCGCTCGTTCAGACCGTTTTGAACTGAGACGACGAAGCCGTCCTCATGGAGCAATGGCCCAATCACATTGAGCGCAACGGCCGTATGGTGCGCCTTTACACAGAGCAGGACTGTCCTGAACCCGGGATCCAAGCGGAGCGAGTCCGTGCAGTAGGCCTCAACCGTGAACTCGTCGACCGGACCCGTGATCCTCAAGCCGTTCTCGCAGATCGCTGCGGCGTGAGCCGCATCGGTGTCGACCAAGACAACATCGTGTCCGGCACGAATGAGCCAAGCGCCAATGGAGCCGCCCATGGCTCCGGCTCCCCAAACGATGATTGGATCGAGATTCATGCCAGAAAGATGAACCGGGCATGACAGGGTCGACACCCCCGCTTGCCACCCCGCTCGACCTGACAGAGTATCAGATACACCACCCACGCTGCCGCACGAGAGCCAAGCGCTATGAACAGAAAGGACTTCCTGATGTCATCCGCCGCCGCAGGAGCAGGTCTCGGTCTTACAGGCCTTCCTGCATCGGCAGAAGGGCTCTCCGCCGACCAAGTCGCCACGCGAAGGATCGTGATCGCTGGGGGCGGCTTCGGGACCAAGTTCATCGGGTACCTAGCCGAGCTAACCGGAAAGGAACGCCCCAAACTCCTCTACTTGCCCACGGCGTCATCGAACCGTGACTCCAGTGTGATCCGATGGTACGAAGACTGTGCGCCACTGGACGTCGAGCCGTCAGCCCAGTCCATGTACATCAGTAGCTACAGCATGGACCGGAGCTGGGAGGACGTGATTCTCTCGGCAGACGGAATCGTGGTCTCAGGCGGCAACACCCTCAATCAGCAGGCGGTTTGGCGTGCCCAAGGCATCGACGAACTGCTCCGCGAAGCCTGGGATCGCGGGATCGTTCTTGGCGGTGCCAGCGCCGGCTCGTTGTGCTGGTTCGAAGAGGGCACGACCGACTCTCGCCCCATTGCGGTCTCCAAGATCAAGTGTCTTGGATTCCTGAAGGGTAGCCACTCCCCGCACTATGACTCTGAAGCCGTGCGGCGCCCGACGTACCATCGATTGATTCAATCTGGTGAACTCATGCCTGGCTACGCGTGCGACAACGACGCCGGGATCTTCTTCGTGGACAACGAAGTCCGCCGCGTCGTGAAGACGCGCGAGGAAGCGAGGAGCTTCTATGTGGAGATGCAGGGCGGGCAGATCGTCGAAACCGAATTGCCCGGAGAGATGATCGGCTAGATCCCTCTACATCTTCCGATAGCCCGGCCCACTTCCACCCTCCCTAGGTGTCCAACGCGGCCCGAGAACGTCGGTCGCCTTGCAGTCGACGCAGTTCGGCGCATTCACGACGAGTTTGTCGCCATCCCGCTCATAGACGCCAGCCGGACAGAGATGCTCGAGCATCTCCGCAGTCTCCGCATCGACATCCTCCCCTACAAGAAGATGCGACGGAATATCGTCCCGGGTCTGATTCCCAGACTTGTAGACGGCATCGACCTTCGAAAAAGTCAGCTTCCCGTCCGGGACCACCTTGTCGGCGGCAGCTCCGAGTCGCTTGGTGTCAGCGGCATCCTCTTCGATCGAGATCTTGCCACCGGGAAGCGCCCCTTTGGTCAGCGACATGAGCGTCGCCTTCACACCACCCGACACGAAGCCACCCTTGAAGGCGAGGCGCATGTTCCGGCGCTCCTTCAGGTCCTTCATGATCACACTCTGATCGACGGCAGTGGTGTATCCGGCCAGCGCCGCCTCGGACGTGTCATCCTTCTTTAGCGCCACGAAAATCTGCCGTGCGGCCATGATTCCCGAGTGCATCGCATAGTGGATGCCCTTCAGCGAGGAGACCTCCACGTAGCCCGCGGCATCTCCGACGAGAATGACACCGTCGCCATGTCGTCGCTTCGGGACAGAGTAGTAACCGCCCTCTGGGATGGTCTTCGCACCCCACTCCACCATCTCTCCGCCTTCGAGATACTGACGGAAGAGCGGATGGAGTTTCATACGTTGGAGTTCGTTGTGGACATCGAACCTTCCATCGCCGTAGTCCAGGCCAACCACGAGTCCCACTGCGATCTCGGTGTCCGAGAGCGGATACATGAACGACCCACCGAACGCATCGCTCGGGAGCGGCCACGCCAGGGTGTGTATGATCCGGTCGAGGGGTTTCTTGACCTCCCATACCTCCTTCACACCAAGCGCGAAGATCTGGGGATTTTCCGATGTCACCCCCTGCCAATCGAGCCAGGCCTGTGAGAGCGGACCGCGTGTGCCTTCAGCCAGGACAGTGACCTGAGCTGTCAGGTCCATGGCCGGCATCGCGTCCGCCCCCGACGGCTCGCCATTCCGATCAAGTCCGGCTGGGGTGGTCCGCACACCGATGACCTTGTCGCCTTCCACGAGCAGCGAGTCCACCGGGAAGCCCGGGAAGACGTTGATGCCCAATCCCTCGGCCTTCTCACCCATCCAGCGCACGATCTCGCTGATCGAAGCGATGTAGTTGCCGTGGTTCTTCATGGTCGGAGGCGTCGGGATCCTGAATGCCTTGGACTCGGTCATCACGTAAACCGACTCCTTGGTGACCGGCCTCCGGAGCGGGAAGTCCTCCATGGAGAGCTCTGGGAAGAGCTCCTTGAAGGCACTCGGGTTGACCACCGCACCTGAGAGGTTGTGCTCTCCCAGAGTGCCCGCCTTCTCGAGCACGCCGATCTCGATCTCTCCGAGGCTGCCGCCGTCCTCGTTGTCCTTCTGGACGAGCCGAGCCAGCTCGATGGCGCCGGCGAGACCCGCCGGTCCGCCGCCCACGAATACCACGTCCATTGGGACAGCTTCTTCGTCTGGCTGCTCCTCGACGATGAAACGATCCCGCGGAAGCGGCGGCTGAGCGTTGGCAGGACGGACGGTCGTGCGGAGGACGCTGGTGCCCTCGGACATGCTGTACTCCGTGAAAGCAGGATACCTGGCTAACGCCGGAAGATCGCAAATGCCCGTGCCACCGTGAAGGCAACAAATGCAGCTCAACGAAAAGGCGGGTCAGCCCGCCATGGTCTGACCCGCCTGGTCCAACGCCTGATGCCCGGAACTCTCGCGAAGACGGAGGTCGGTGAGCACACCGTATAGAAGAGGGCCTGACGGACCTGTCGCCAAGAAGCGGGGATACATCTACCGTTGGTGTTCGCTTGACCCTCCGAACAAACTAGGAGCATTCCATGAGCGATCGGGCTACGACGCTCGGTGAACTCAAGGCGCTGGACTACCAGACCCGGACGACCAAGGACGAAATGCGGTCGAACCTGGTCCGGAAGCTGCGCTCCGGCGAAGAGCTCTTCCCTGGAATTCAGGGATACAAAGACTCCGTCGTCCCTCAGATCGTGAACGCAGTACTCGCGCGACACGACTTCATCCTTCTCGGTCTGCGAGGCCAAGCGAAGAGTCGGATTCTGCGTCAGCTCGTCACGCTCCTAGACGAGGAAGTGCCAATCCTCGCAGGCAGCGAGGTGAACGATGATCCGCTCGCGCCTATCTCGAAGTATGGACGCCTACTCATTGAAGAGCACGGGGACCGGGCGCCCATCGAGTGGGTAGGACGCGACAACCGATACGTGGAGAAACTCGCCACTCCGGACGTGACCATTGCGGACATGATCGGCGACGTGGATCCCATTAAGGCGGCTCGCGGCGGACATATTCTGGGCGACGAGATGACGATCCACTACGGACTCCTGCCTCGCGCCAACCGTGGTGTCTTCGCCATCAACGAACTTCCGGACCTCGCGGGCAAGATCCAGGTCGGCCTCTTCAACATCCTCCAGGAGGGGGACGTGCAGGTGAAGGGGTACCCCGTCCGTCTGGCGCTTGATGTCATGATGGTCTTCACCGCCAATCCGGAGGATTACACGGCTCGCGGAAAGATCATCACACCGCTGAAGGACCGGATCGGCGCCGAGGTGCGCACGCACTATCCGCGGGAACTCGAGACGGGCATCGCCATCACGCGGCAGGAAGCATGGGTGGCTCGCGCCGACTCCTGTGTCGAGATCCCGGACTTCCTCAAAGAGACGGTCGAACGGGTCGCCTTCCTGGCGCGCGACGACAAACGCATCGATCACCGAAGCGGAGTGAGTCAGCGCCTGCCCATCACTGTGATGGAGACCATCGTTTCGAATGCGGAGCGGCGGGCGCTGCGCCATGGTGAAGACGTGGCCGTCCCGCGCGTGTCCGACCTTTATGCTGCACTACCTGCCATCACAGGGAAGTTGGAGCTCGAGTACGAGGGCGAGCTCCACGGCGCGGACAAGATCGCCCGAGAGCTCATTCAACAGGCGTCCTCACACACGTTCGATGTACGCGCGGGTGGCGCCGACGTAGCCGACATCGTCGAATACTTCGAGACCGGTGGCGCATTGCAGATCGGAGAGGACTCGTCGGGCTCCGCGTGTGTCAAAGGGTTCGAAACCGTCCCAGGGCTTCTGCAGATGATCGAAAACGTCGGGCTCGCCCCGACAGCTGTGAGTGACGGAGTACGAGCCGCCGCGTGTGAACTCGTGCTAGAGGCACTCGTCGCCCAACGACGGATCAGCCGCAACAGCGGTGGATACGTTCGGGCTCCACACCGTTCGCCCGAGCCAGGGCCGGGCTATCAGGGGTTCGATCCGATGGGCGGCTTGGACCTGTAGTGATGGTCGACCAAAATCCGATTGGGCCTGAAGAACAGAAGGCGCTTCAGGAGGCCGGTGAACAGATCAAACATGTGATGAAGGCCGCGAAGGTCGCTGCATTCAACGGATGGTCGATCGGCTTATTCGCCGGTGTCTCTTTGCTGATTGGGCTCTTCAGCCTCACGAGCCTGATCATAGGCGTCGGACTCGCTGTGGTCGCTCGGAACGAGTTCAAGGGACGCACCGCTGTACGAGCACTCGACGTTGAGGGACTCGAACTCCTGTGGCGGAATCAGATCGGCTTCTTGGTGCTGATCGTCGGCTACTGCCTTTGGAGCATCTACAGCGTGACCGCCAGGCCCGACCCTCAGATGGTGGAGCTCACAGACCTCCTCGGCTCGGATACCGGCCAGCTAGTTCAGGAGCTCACACAGTTGGTTTACGTCGCCGTAATCATTGGGACCCTGATCTTCCAAGGTCTGAACGCACGCTTCTACAAGGTCCGAATCCCGGCCTTGAAGACATACCTCGACGACACGCCTGCTTGGATCGTGGACGTTCAGCGGGCAACCGCTCTAGACTAGGCGCCCACTCCCTCCGCAATCCCCGATTCGGACTGTGGCATGGACGACTCCCAGTGCGGCCTTTCACGGCGCACCTGTTCGAGTGCCTGACGCAGGTCGAACCAGAGGTCGTCCACAGCTTCGAGGCCTACAGACAGTCTCAGTAGATCCTCCGGCACCCCGGCTGCCTCGCGGCTCTCAGGGTCGACCACCCGATGCGTGAGCGCGGCCGGTGCTTGGATGAGCGTATCAACAGACCCCAGCGACACTGCGCGGGAGATCAATTCGAGGGACTCCATCACCCTCTCGGACGCCTCTCGACCTCCACGAACGCGGAACGCGAGCAACGAGCCTGCGCCCTTTTGTTGTGTCCGGAGAAGTCGATCCTCAGATCGGTCACCGTTCAAACCCGGGTAATAGACCTCGGTAACTTCCGGGTGCCCAGCCAGTCTCGCAGCGATGATGCCGGCGGACGTCTGCTGTGCAGCGACGCGGACCGGGAGAGTCTGAAGCCCCCGGTGGAGGAGATATCCTGCCAACGGATGCAGGACGCCGCCCGTGATCATGCGGGTCTGCCGAAGCGGCTTCGCCCAATCTTCCGAACTCGCTACCACACCACCCATCACGTCCCCATGACCGCCAAGGAATTTGGTGGCGCTGTGCACGACCAGATCTGCACCGAGTTCCAGCGGGCGCTGAAGGATCGGGGTAGCAAAAGTGTTGTCGACCGCCACCGCGATCCGATGTCCGAAACGTTTCTCTGTCGCTCGCACCTGGGACACGACGCCTGCGATGTCTACCATGGCTAGCGTCGGGTTAGCCGGCGTCTCAAGGAGGACGAGGTACGTGTCCTCCCGCAGTGATTCGGCAACCTCGTCCGGCTCTGCCCACGTCACCTCGGTACCAAGTATTCCGGTAGCGAGCAGATGATCCGTGCCGCCGTAGATGGGCCGGATCGCGACGATGTGCCGACCTCTCGCCCACCCTTCGGGAGCGGCTTCAGAACCGGCCGCCATCACCATCGCCGTGATCGCGGCCATACCACTCGCGAAGGCCACCGCAGCTTCTGCGCTCTCTAGATCCGCGAGGGCGTTCTCGAAGCCGGCGACGGTCGGGTTCCGCAAACGCGCGTAAACCGGGTTGGGCGCTTCACCCGCGCCTTCGATCAGCGCGTCCATTGATTCGGCAACTGCCGACGACGTCTCGAAAGTGTACGTCGTTGAAAGGTCGATGAGAGGCACATGCGGCTGACCCTTCTCAAACGGCAACTCCGTCGCAACCTGGCCGCGAGCGGCTCTCACCGCGCGAGTCTCGAGCCTCATATCAACCCTCCAATGTCAGCCAATACCATCCTTAGCGCCCGATCGAAAGACCAGGGCGATGGCATATGATTCCGTTGTTGTATAGGAAATATGTGCATTATGTTTAGAGATAGGTATTTGTCCGCACTTTATTCGGCCACAAGGCTCAGGTTCCATGGCAGACCGAATCGACAGACACATTCTGACCCTCCTCGCCGAAGATGCGCGGACCAGCAACAAAGAATTGGCCGGAGCCGTCGGGCTCTCACAATCCGCTTGCCTCGAGAGAGTGCGCAGGCTGTCCGACCGCGGAATTCTGATGGGGGCACATGCGGAGGTCGACCCAGCAGCCTTTGGGATCGGTGTACAGGCGTTCGTCTCCGTGCAGCTGAAGCGGCATACACGCGCAGCCGTCGCCCACTTTGAAGAGACCGCCATTCGGTTGCCCCAGGTAGTGGCGCTCTACCACCTGACTGGAAGGAACGACTACCTCGCACACGCAGTGGCACAGGATATGGACCATCTGAGAGACTTCACGCTGGATGCAATCACCAGCCTCCCTGAGGTCGCGCGCGTCGAGACATCCCTACTCTTTCGTGCGACAAAGAAGGCGGTCTGGCCTGACCTCTCCGAAGAGGCCTAGCGCGGCACGGCGGGAAGTATCACTTCCCGCCGTCCACCTGTAGCACCGCACCAGTGATCCAGCTGGCGTACTCGGACGACAGGAACAGCACCGAGTGGGCAATATCCGCCGGCGTGCCCAAACGCCTCAAGGCGACCTCTGAAATGAGATCTTCCTGGCCGGCCTGACCGTACGAGTCCCACTGACGTTCCGTGGTCGGATTCGACCGAACGAAGCCGGGCGCAATGTTGTTCACGGTGATGCCCCACGGCCCGAGTTCGTGCGCGAGCTGCCGGGTCAATCCAATCTGTCCGGCCTTGGCAGACGCATAGGCCTGGATGCCTGTCTTACTCACCCCCAGGCCTGCACCGCTGGAAATGTTCACGATGCGTCCGCGACCGGCTTCCTTCATGTGTGGCGCGACCGCCTGTGACGTCCAAAACGAAGCGGTTTGATTGACCGCCAGAATCGTCTGCCATTCCTCGGTAGTGACCTGCTCCAGCGGCTGACCGACCTGCCCGAGCACGCCCCCGGCATTATTCACCAGCACGTCGATACGCCCAGTCATGCCCGCCGCGGCCCCGACCCACTGCCCAACCGCCTTCCGGTCGCTGACATCAACCACAGCACCGTGGCAGTTGTCCCCCACCAGATTGACGGTCTGCTTCAGTCCGTCTGCCTCCAAATCACAAACGAAAACTATGGCGCCCCGTGATCCAAAGGCCCCAGCAATTGCACGACCGAAGCCATGCGCGGCACCCGTGACAAGAACTGTCTGCCCAACGAATCCGATCTCCATTACCAACCCCCCTCAATCACTTGTCGAGTTTCGGCTACCGCCACGGACCAGACGCGCTGCAGGTCCTCCTCCGGCCTGGTGTAGTAGCCACCGAACGACCCATCGCCAAGTCGTTCACGGATCTGTGAAGCCGAGAGGTCCTCACGGTCGGACAGGTCGACGGCCGCCTTGTGTCCGCTAGGTGCTTCAACCCCCTCAACCTGGGTCCCCGCGAAGCCCTCCATCCAGGACGCGTGCGACGCCTCAGAATCGATGGCGCGCACGGAAGCCATCGTGTCTGCCGCGGCCCACCAGTCGTGCCAACGCAGCGACACGTGGGGACGTTCCCCAGCCCATTCGTCCACCGCGGGTCTGCCGTCCCGGTTTCCGCCATGGCCATTCACTACAACGATTCGGCGAAAGCCATGATGCTCCAGGCTATTCAGAATCTCTCGAAGCACGCGCCCATACGTGTCCGGGGTCAGAGTGACCGTGCCGGGATACCCCATGAAATACGGTGTCAGCCCGTAGGCCACCGCCGGAAATACGGGCACGCCCGTGGGTTCGGCCGCGTCGACGGCAACCGTCTCCGAGAGGATCGCATCCACAGCAAGACTCAGATACGCGTGCTGTTCGACACTACCAAGGGGCAGTACGCAGCGGTCATCCGACTCGAGGTACTTTTCGACCTGCATCCAAGTCATGTCGGCGATCTTCATGCCAGCTCCATCTCAAGTTGCCTGAGCACCTTCCGCTGCGCGACGGGGACCGCGAGGCCATCAATCTGACCCGGCCGTACCCACGAATATCCGTCCCGCAGAACGGGCGCTCGCACCGAAACAACCCAGGGTTCATACCTAGCGTGAATATGTGAGAAACGGTGTTCAACAGTCTGTAGGCCACGACCGGGCCCAACCGGTTCAGCACCGAGCGTTTCAGCCACCTCGGCGGTTAGTTCGTCGAGATCCCCGAGGTCTTCCGGTGCGTCCACAAGCAACCGTTCAGGGAACGCCCACATGCCCGCCAACAGGCCCTCATCCGGCCTTTGTGTCAGTAGCACGGCACCATCCGCCTCCAGGACGGCGAGCAAGAAGGACGCCGGTTTCGCCCGAGCCTTTCGGGCCGGAGCAGGACGGAATTCTTGGGTCCCAGCGGTATTGGCCGTGCACCATCCCGCCATGGGGCACTCCGCACACTTCGGTGCTCGTGGCGTACAAATCGTCGCCCCAAGTTCCATGAGTGACTGATTCCAATCGCCGGGACGCTCTACATGCACGAGGGCAGTCGCTTTCTCCCGAAGCCAGGCTGCCGTCGGCAGTTCCTCGTCGTACCATCGAGCCAACACACGCCGAACATTCCCATCTACAGCCGGGACGGGTTCCTGAAACGCTATACTCGCAACAGCCCCGGCGGTGTACTCCCCGACCCCGGGAAGCTTCAACAACGCACCGTACGAGCGCGGAAAATCACCACCTCGGTCGCGGACCACCTGCGCTGCCGCGTGTAGGTTGCGGGCCCGGCGATAATACCCGAGACCTTCCCATTCCTTCAGGACCTCGTCTGTATCGGCAACGGCCAACGTCTCAACATCCGGGAACCGCCGGAGCCAGGGCTCGTAGTATCTAAGCACCGTGTCGACCCGCGTTTGCTGGAGCATGACCTCCGAGACGAGGATTCGATAAGGATCGGTCTCCCCCCTCCATGGGAGATCACGCTGAACCCGATCATAGTGATCGAGCAGCGCCGAGCAGGCTTCTGATTTCATGGCGAGAAGCTACGGCCGGGCGTAGTGTGGAGGCCACTCGCAAACCAGCAATCATGCGCTTCACGACCTATTCCAAATACAAGGGCAAATGGCTCGATGCCTTGAACATCGAGTCGCTGCTCGAAAACCTGTCCGACTTCTTGATGGACGGGGGATTCGCGGGCGGCCCACACTATCACCCCTATTGGGGCTGGTCGGGCGACGAGGACAAGAATTCGACAGATGCGCTCAAGAACGCGCTCCTCAAAGCCCTCGTAGAGGGCGGACAGCTCACGCCCGAGATGATCGACGAGCTGCGCGGCGAGGGCCAAGGCGACGAGGCAATCCAGAAGCTGGTCGCTGAACTCCTGGACGACCTGGTGCAGAGGATGGTCGAAGAGGGGTACATCAATTTGGAAACCGGGAGTCCCCAGATCCCCGGCGCGACGTACGACGTCACCGGGCAGGGCAACATCGACGAGGCCAAACAGGCCGCCCAACAGGTGCAATTCAACCTGACCGGGAAAGGAATGGACTTCCTGGGATATCGAGCTCTCAAAAGCCTACTCTCCGCCATCGGCAAGGCGAGCGCTGGATCCCACGACACGCCACACCTCTCGACAGGTATCGAGGCAGAGGCCGCTTCGAAGCCCTACGAGTTCGGGGACTCAATGAACCTCGACATTCCCGCGACCCTCAAGAACGCCATTGAGCGGGAAGGCCTGAACGTCCCGTTGAACCTCAACTACGGTGACTTGATGGTGCACCAGGCCGAGTACAGGTCCTCGTGCGCCACAGTGCTGATGCTCGACATCTCCCACTCCATGGTGCTGTACGGCGAGGACCGATTCGCGCCTGCCAAGCGGGTGGCCCTCGCCATGTCCCACATGATCCGGACACAGTTTCCAGGGGACTCGCTCCGGGTCGTCACGTTTGGGGATACGGCAGAGGAGATCCCGCTGTCCCAACTCGCGACGGCTCAGGTGGGGCCATTCCACACGAACACCGCGGAAGGCCTCAAGATCGCCCGACGTATTCTGAGCTCCCAAACGAAGGACATGAAGCAGATCATCATGATCACCGACGGGAAACCGAGCGCCATGACGCTACCCGACGGCCGGGTCTATACGAACTCGGGCGCACTCGATCCCAACATCCTCGCGCGAACGTTCCAGGAAGTATCGGCATGCCGGAAGTCTGGCATTCTGATCAACACTTTCATGTTGGCGAGTGACCCTTCTCTAGTGGAGTTCGTGCAGAAGGTCTCGGAGATCGCACGAGGGAAGGCGTACTTCACCAACACCATGACCCTGGGTCAACACATCATGATGGACTTCATGAAGAACAAGCGTCAGAGGATGTCATGAGACGTCTCCGACAGTGGAGCACATGCGCGCTCGTCCTTGCTGCCGCGGCGTGTGGTGAAGGCGATGCCGAGGCAGTCCCTGACGCACAGGCAGCTGTCGAAACCGAGGTAGATGCCTCGGCCTACCAAATGCGCCTCGACAGCGAACGGAGTGACCCGGGCGACTTCCAGATCACTGAGGGAGAAGACGGCGCCGTTCGAATCATGACGGGACCCGCCGGCATCGCATATCACACGGCAGATTCCTTAAACAGCGGCGACTTCCGTATCGACGCAACCTTCACGCAGTACGGTGCGCCGCTCGGCTACCGCGAAGCGTACGGTGTCTTCGTGGGCGGACGTGAGCTCGACGGCCCGGAACTGGAGTACACGTATTTCCTAGTGCGGCCCACGGGCGACTACCTCCTGAAACGACGCGTCGGGGAGAACACCGAGACCATCGTCGACTGGACACCCCACGTCGGAGTGGCACAGGTCGTCGCTGAAGGTGACGAACCGGAAAACACGATGACCATCGAAGCAGCGGATGGGCAGATCAACTTCATTATCAACGGCCAGCTCGCGCACTCAATGGTGGTGTCAGAGGCGCGCCCGCACGGGATCGCCGGGCTGCGCGCGAATCACCGCTTGGATATCCGCGTCACCGGCTGGAGCGTAACCGGGAGCTAGCTGGCTCCAGCGCCGGATCGGATCTTCTCGAGCAGCGGCAAGGCCTGACGCCGGCTCATCAACTCCAAGAAAATGTCTTCTGCCAGAAGGCCCACGACGGCAAGCGTCACGCCCATACGCGCCCCGTTCGCGCCCATCGGGCCGAGAAGGAGCGGTCCGGCGGCGAACACCACGACAACCCGTAGTACCGCCCCGCGACCGACGAGCCCCGTACAACCAGCACGGACAAAGAGCCCCTGGTGGTACTGTCGATACCCATAGAGCGCCGGATAGAGTGCGGCAACGGGGAAGGCCAACCCTGCGGGCCCCAGGAGCGACGGATCGAGACGGAACCCAGTCCATAGGATCCATTCGCGGAGCGCCGGAATCGATAGGATACCGAGCAACACCGTGACCCCGATTGCGAGTCCAGCGGCATACTTGCGGACGCGCTCGTGAGCGGCCTGACAGTCCACTAATGCCAATGACGCGTGCTGGAGCTGGCCTACCGGGGCCGTAAGGAACCACGCTACCGCCTCTACAACGGTGAACGCGGCGATCGAACAGTCCGGCTCCGGTGTTCGCGCCAAGAACGAGGTGATGATCAGCGGCGTGCTCCACCACAGCATCACGTTCAACATGAGCGGCGTGGAGAATGACAAAAGCCGGTCCTCGCCTTCCGACTCTACTGCTGTCTTCTCAGGCACCTCTGGAAGTGGTGCATGAGCGAAAGCGACGATACCAGCCTCGAATACGATACCCGCTGTAAAGGCCACCCCGCCCAACCATGCACCTGCCTGGGTGGTCGCCAGAGTGAACGCGACAACCGCTAGGACCGCCGTCCGCACTCCCGTCGCGGTCGCGATGGGGTGCGTGCGGTGTCCGGCTACGAGGCGCCCCTGATGCAGTGCCCGAATCCCTGTCAGGAACGGGACCGGCCATAGTGCGGTCATGGCCGAAATCGCCTCGTCCAGAATCCCGTCCCGGACACCGACGACACCTTCGAGTATGACTTCACCCAGGGGCGTGAACGCGACCGCTGCTGCGACGCCGGACATGATCAGGCCCATGCCGTATGCGAAGCGTTTCACCGGTCTGACGTCGCCCGCTTCTAGGAGGCGGGCGGCCGCGACCTGTTGCACCACCAGCAACGGGGCGTACAAAACGCCGATCAGCGCAAACGCCACGCCATATCCGGCAAGCGAAGCCGCAGGGTCCGACGTACGAGCCAACGCGGCCGCGACCAGTGGGTTCGTCGCGGTCAGCAGGAAGCTGGTCGCGATGAGCGGCGCGTAGAACCGGGCGAAGAAACCCGCGCTGAGCGGGTCCTTGGTCTCGAACGTGCTCAGGGACCCTTCTCCCCACGCATCTGTTCTTTTACAAAGGAGAGCTCTGCCGCAGCCCAATCCCCTTCCTGCGTTCCAGCCGCCTCTTCAGCGATGCGAGCAAGCATGGGTGCGGCCTTATGTGGAACGTTCAGCTTCGTCCGGTAGAGCTCGACGAGCTCCTTCCGCGTGAGTGTGGCGAGGCCCGCGTGCATGGTGGACTCACGAAGGGCGCGATTCAGCCATCGTGCTGCATCCTCGTACCGCTCCAATTTGTCCCGATAGATGCGAGCGATCCGAAGATACGGTGTCGGGTCCGATGCGTCCTCCTCGACAATGACCAACTCATAGGCGGAAACCGCGTCTTCGTACTCCCCACGCATATCGAGCGACTGGGCCATACGAGTACTCCTTCTTCCGGGGGGTGGAGTTCCCCGAAGGCGCATAGATCACCTGACCGGCTTTGGCGGCCCGATACACGATGGCCAGTGTGGAGAGCGTCATCGTCAGCCCAAACGCCACCATGCAGACTGGGACGATCCATAGACCGAAGCCGAACTTGACCACGAGCATGTAACCAAGCGCGGCACCCAGGAACGCACCGGGTATGGAGGCCAGAATCGCCTTGAAGCGGACGTCCGCATCCTGGGCGTCGACGTCGCGGAGGGCGCCCTTCTTCCGCTGGAGCTCGGAGAACGTCCGGCGCGGATGCTGCGCACCGTCACCTGCCTTCGAGTGAAACTGTGGACCGTACTCGCCGGGACCTGAACCTGCTGGAGTGCTCACGGAGCTGACCTAGTCCTGAGCTTCCAGCTCCTGGTCGATCTCCTTCGACCGCTTCCGCATCCACATTCCAGCGCCGGCTACCATGCCGAGCGGAAGGAGCGAAAGAAACGCGGTCGTGACCAAAAAGGCTTGGCGGTTCTCGTCTCTGGCGTCGAAACACACTGCGCATGCTGCCGCGTCGTCGGGAACGACAGCCAGCAGAACTAGGGCGAGAACGAGGATCCAGGCGCGGTTCATAGGTAGACCTTCAGGTAGAGGACTGGCCACACCAGTACTACGAAGTACCAGAAGGTCGCAACAGTGCCGAGTTGAGCCGCCGTGAGGCGTCCCTCCTTCAGCTCGTATGTTGCCCATCCCATTCCGAGTAGGGCCGCCACGGCATGCAAGGCATGCGCACCTACGATGAGGTAAAAAAAGCTACCGTACACGCTCGAAGTGAGGGTCAGTCCTTCGCCCAACAACGCGACCCATTCCGTGCCCTGGGCATAAACGAAGAACGCCCCGAGAATCGTGGCCAGCACGAGCGGTATCATGGCCCGCGACGAGGACTTCTTGTACGAGAACTGCGCCAAGAGCAGGACGATGCCACTCACGAGAAGAGCGGCAGTGTTCACCGCCGTTTCTTCCCACGGAAGCCGGGGCTGCCCGTAGGGGGGCCACATCTCACCGGCCGTCTGGGAACGGACGATAGCGTGTGCCGAGATCATTCCCGCGAAGAGCATGACCTCCGTGAACACGAAGATCACCATTCCCAACACACCATCCGCAATCATCTTAGGCCGCTTTACGGGCTCCGGACGCTGCTCGACTGGAAGTGTGGCCGCCTGCGTGGACATCTAAGACCTACTCACCAGTTGGGTTGAACGACTTCACATACTCGACCATCGCGTCGAGCTGCTCGTCGTCGTATAGCGCACCCCACGGGGCCATGAGTGCCGAACCACCGACCGAAACGCCACCGTCGCGAATGGCGGTCTTGATGCGCGCGTCATCACGGGTCGACCAGAAAGTCGGGTCCGTGAAATTCGCCGGCGAAGGATCGAGTAGTGCGCCGGCTGCGCCGTCACCCGCTCCCTCAGCACCGTGACAAGCAGCACAGATCATCACGTACGAGCCGGCCGCGTTGAACCCTGCGGTAGCCACCTCAACGGCTGGCTCCTCCTCCGCGTGATCTTCTTCTGCGTCGTGCTCACCACCGGCAATACCGCGCTCGACGGCAGCTTTAGCAGCCAGGTTCTCCCAGTTGTCACCTTCGTGGTTGTACACGTCAGGTGCCACACCGGCCACGAACAGTGCCACGACCACCAGCGAGCTCGTGAGCATCCACTTCATGATTTTCTTCTCCCAACGGAGATGCATGAAGTTTTGGATGACCAGATTCGCCTTCACGAGTGCGATACCGAACGCCGTGACGAGCGTGATCAGGGCGATACCCGTGATCTCGCCAATGAACGGACCCATGACACTGATCGCAAAGAGGATCAGCAGCGTCACATAAATCTTGGTGTAGTTGACGTGGTGGTCGTCGTCGTGCTGACCGTCGTCGTTGCGGTTGTTTTCGTCAGACATATCAGCCCCCTACTTCGCGATGTAGAGAAGTGGGAACAGGAAGATCCAGACCACATCGACGAAGTGCCAATAGATCCCAATCAACTCGACTCGTTGTAGCTCTTTACCTCGAAACGCATCCCATGCGATGAATCCCATGATGATCGCACCAGCAATCACATGGAGCGCATGTAGCCCAGCGGCAGTGTAGTAGAACGACCAGAAGTTGTTCGCCGTGATCGTGTAGCCGTGTGAGATCTCGGTGTACCACTCGAACGACTTGATCGCGAGGAAGGTGAGCGCCCCTCCAATGGTCAGCACGAGAAGTCCGGCCGCCTTCTTGCCATCGCCCTTCTCCGCAGCCTGGTGCGCGAGCACCGCTGTGAAGCTGGACGTAAGAAGCACGAATGTGTTGGTAGCGCCGAGCCACGTGTTCGTGTGCATCGCGGCGTCTGCCCACTCGGGATGTCCCAGTCTCATCATGAGATAGGAACCGAGAAGGCCACCGAAAATCACGACTTCGGACGCGAGTAGCCACCAGACAGCCAAACGACCTGTCGGGACGCCTGTCGCGCTACGGGTAGTTGCGATGGGTTTCATCAGGATGGTTCGTTCTGGGGCCAGTAATCCTCTTCACGATCCGGATGCGCGTACTCGTACGGGCCCCGGTACACATTCGGCATCTCATCGACAGGCCAGTTGCCGTGCGGCGGTGGCGATTCTGTGGTCCACTCGAGCGTGTTCGACTGCCATGGGTTCCTACCCGCCGCTTTTCCGTTCATCCAACTCTTGATGCAGTTGAAGAAGAAGACCAGCTGGAAGGCGAGCATGACCAACAGAGCGTAGGTCGCCATCTCGCGGAGGTTGTACATCTCCGCGGACGCGAGCTCTGGGAAGTGCTGATAGTTGTAAATGCGACGGTGCTGGCCACCCATCCCGAGCACGAAAAGTGGGATGAAGATGAAGTTGAACGGGATGACCGTGCCCCAGAAGTGAATCTTGCCAAGGCGCTCATCCATCATCTTCCCGAACATCTTCGGGAACCAGTATGTGAACGCCGCGAACGACCCGATGATTGCGATCGGGAAGAACGTGTAGTGGAAGTGGGCCAGTACGAAGTACGTGTCGTGGAAGTAGATGTCCGCGCCACTCGCACCCAGGAAGATTCCCGTCACACCACCAAGGAGGAACTCGGCCATAAAGGCGAGTGCCCAAAGCATGGGCGTCGTAAGCCTGATCGACCCACCGTACAGCGTGGCAATGATCACGAACAACAACTCGGCAATCGGCACCGAAATCAGGAGCGTGGTCACTGTGAAGACGTTCGCCATGCGCGGATCGATACCGGCGACGAACTGGTGGTGGGCCCACACGAAGAAGCTCAGCACACCGGTCGCAACCGCTGTGTAGAGCATCATCTTGTATCCGAAGACCTTCTTTCTTGAGAAGGTCGCGATGATGTCGATCGTGATACCGATCGCTGGGAGAAGCACCACGTAGACTTCGGGGTGACCGAAGAACCAGAAGAGGTGCTGCCACAGAATCGGGTCGCCGCCGCGTGCGGGATCGTAGAAGCCCGTCCCGAGCGTTTGGTCGAAGAGCAGCATCACCGCACCGGCAATGAGCGGCCCGACCGAAAGCATGAAGAGAATGCTGGCGATCACGATCATCCACGCGACGAGCGGGATGTCGTAAGCCTTCATGCCCGGTGCCCGGGCATTCATCAACGTCGTGATGAAGTTGATACCGCCCAGCAAGAACGCGACGAACTCGAGTGCCACGGCTATCAGCCATAACGATGAGCCCAGTTCCGTTTGGTTGTATTCCCCGACAGCCGAGAGCGGAGGGTACGCCGTCCAGGCCCCACCAAAGCCTCCCCCCTGAACGAAGAGCGACGCCAACAGTATGAGCGCGCTCAGCAGGAAGATCTGGAACGACAGTCTGTTGATCTTCGGGAAGACCATGTCATCCGCGCCGATCATGAGCGGGATCAGGTAGTTCCCGAAGGCGGCGATAAGTACTGGCATCGCCACCCAGAAGATCATGATCGTGCCATGATTGGTGACCAGAGCGTTGTACTCACCCGGCGATACCTGACCGAAGCCAGGTACGCTGATGCCCGGGAAGGCCAACTGCATCCGGAACACATAAGCCATGAAGCCACCGATCACCGCCATGAACATGCCGGTGAAGAGGTACTGCATGGCAATAACTTTGTGGTCCGTCGACCAGAGATACTTCAGGATCCCCTGGGGACCGTGATGATGGTCGTCGTGAGCGTGACGCTCATCGTGCTGGACCGCGACCGCAGTGTCTGACATCTAGATTCCTCGCCCTACGGGGTCGTCGAAACGGAGTTCGCGGCGACCCAAGCTGCATGCTGGTTCGCATCTTCGATGGAGATCCGGGCGGCCATCACACCATGGCCGATTCCGCAGATCTCCGCGCACTGAATGTCGTACTCGCCCATCACGGTCGCGTTGAACCAACCTGTGATCGAACGGCCCGGTACCGCGTCCTGCTTAATGCGGAAGATCGGCACCGAGAACGAGTGCACTACGTCGCGGGACTCGAGCTTGAAGTGGTAGTTCTTGTCCACTTCAATGTGGAGCTCACCGACCGTGAAGATGTCGTCCGCCGTGTCGAGCTCGTTGTCCGCACCGGGGTGTTGGAACGTCCAAGCCCATTGCTGGCCCGTGATGCGGATCGTGTGGTCCGCTTCGGGGAGCGTCTGCTTCACGTCCATCCAGACCAGAATGGAAGCCCACACAATGAAGATGTCACAGACGAGCACCAGGCCGTGCGGCCAGGTGATCCAACGCTTCACGTGCCGCTCTCTTCCCGTCAGGTACCTGGACTTCTGGCCGTCCTTCGCGCGGTACTTCCAGATGAGCCAGAAGAACATTATCTCGGCAGCGAAGAACCAGAAACCGACAACCACGCCCATAAATAGGATGAGATTGTCGATGTCTCCGGCGTAGGTCGAGCCCTGAATGATGTCGATCATGGCTAACCCATCCTCGTCATGAGGATGATGCCAAGCGCAGCAAGACAGAAAAGAATCGCGCTGATCGCGGTGATTTTGAATGTCTTCCAAGCGTCGATGAGCGCAGGGTTCTCTTCGTCCGGTCCCGGACCCTGTACTCCGTCGGGAATGGGCGTCATCTCAGTCATTGATAGCCTCCGCTCAACGCAGTGTCTGGACGTAAGCGATGACATCTGCCATCGCCTGGTCGTCGAGCGCGAGCGAGTTGATGCGCATCTGACCGCCCCACGTGTCCGCAGGGTCGGCGCCGCGAGCACCGGACTTGAAGTTCTGCAGTTCCTGAACGAGGTACCAATCGTTCAGCTGCACGATGGGAGGGGCCCGAAGAAGTTCGTTGCCCTCCCCTGTAGGACCGTGACACGCGACACATACCGATGCGTAGCGCTCTGCGCCCGCACCCGCGTTGCCGTGCAATGTGCTCTCCGGCACGGGAGCTTCGAGACTCGCCACATATTCGGCTACGGACGGAACGTCCCCGTCACGCGTCAGCGAGACCGCCATGGCCCGCATGCGCAGCGCAGGAAGATCGTCGGCATGTTTGCCGCGGAAGCCGGCCTGGAAGGACTCGAGCTGAGCCTCCAGGTACCATTGGGGAAGTCCGGCGATAGTGGGAGCGTCGATGTCGATGTTGCCCTCGCCCATGTCTCCGTGGCAGGGCGCGCACGTGTCGAACAGCTCTTCGCCACGGGCAATGCCCACGGGAGGAGGAGTCGCATCGCACGCAGCCACGAGAACGCCGAGGAGCAACGCTAGGGTGAACCGCATGTTTTCGAATCCAGCCATCATGACTTGGATGGGGATAGTGGAATCGCCTCGTCGATCAACATGATCGGAATGTCGTCGCGCACAGGGTAGAGCCAGTCGCCGTCTTCACGGACCAGCCCCTCGGCAACAGCCTCGGTAACCTGGTCTCCGGCACGGTTCTGAACGGAACCCTGGGAGATCGAATCGTTGAGCTGTGCAAGCAAATCCGCGTCCGCAATGCGAACCGGTTGCTTGGTTTCAGGACACACGAGGATATCCAGCAGCTGTTGTTCGACCATCAGTGGTGCTACTCCGTCTCAGACCCGCCCCCCGCGAGGGAGCACACTGCGAACCGCTCGTATCAGTCAATCCAGCGGGGCGGGAGGTCCCCCCTGGGAACAGATGTGAAGCCGCGTAAGTTACACGTGTCTGTGTCTGAACGGGAGAGCCCAAAACGGATGTCGAGGTAACCTTTGAAACGAACGATTCCCGAGCCGATTTTGACGGCTCGTAACAGCACAGGGCGCTCGCTCGCCGTTGCCATATTGTGCCTGGTGGGAGTAGCGGCGTGCAGCCCGGCAGACGGTGAAGCGCGAGTCGCCACGGCGGACTCGAGAACCCCTTCGGTAGCAGCAAGCGCGACCAAGGTCCCCACGGCGCCCCCGGCTGGCCATGCTTGGGTCATCTTCGGCGCGGACACCGTTCTTGCCGAAGTCGCGGCGACCCCTGAGGAACGGGCCGAAGGGCTGATGTATCGAGACGAACTCGCAGAGGACGCCGGCATGCTCTTCGTCTTCCAGCAGCCGGCGATCCAGTCCTTCTGGATGGCCAACACATACATCCCGCTCGACATCGCATATATAGATGCGTCCTACCGGATCACAGACATCCTGCAGATGGAGCCCCTCGACACCGGTTCGTACCCCAGCACCAAGCCCGCACTGTTCGCACTCGAGGTGATCGAGGGCTGGTTCGAAGAAAAGGGTATTGCCGCGGGGGCTCAGGCCGACATCGTCTTCGGGGTGCAAGGCCGGCGGTAGGACTCGCCCGCGTCGCTCATCTGACTGAGCTTCGCAGGACCCCGGCCAGGGCTTCGATATCCTCTTTGTCGTTGTAGACGTTTGGCGACAGGCGCAGGGCAGTCCCGCGGAGGGAAGCCGAGACGTTCCGCTCCGCCAATGCCGCCTTCAGCGCGCCCAGGTCCAGCCCCTCAGGCATTCTCAGCCCGAATAGATGGCTCCCACGGTATTCCGGGCTCTCAACGGAGAAGCCCATCTCCTGCGCCTCAACGAGGAACCCGCTTGTGAGCTCCGCGCAGTAGGCCTGGATCCGCTCGGGACGCCATTCCAGGAGCAGCTCTATGCTCGCAGCCGCAATGGGTGCCTGAAAGAAGTTGGACCGCTCGGCCATGTCGTAGCGGATCGCACCCGGCTGGTACGCGTCCTGGTAGTCGACGAGATGCTGGAAGTCGTCGCTCTTATCTCGGGCGATCCACGTCTCCTCGAGCGGCACCCCGTCGTCGAAGCGTTCACTGAAATAGGAGAGCGCGAAGGAATACGGCCCAAGCAGCCACTTATAGGCCGCACAGATGAGGACGTCCGGCTGGACCTCCTCCACATCGAAGGGCATCGCGCCCAACGACTGTGTCCCGTCCACGACTAGGACCGCGCCGACCTCACGGCACCGCCGGCCTACCTCCTCCAGGTCGAATCGCGTTCCATCTGTCCAATGCACGTGCGGCACGGCCACGACAGCTGTCGCCGAATCGATCGACGCGAGGAGAGCCTCGTTCCAGCCCGCGCCTCTCCCGGGTCCCTCGGGGGGAGTCGCCACGCGTAGCTCCGCGCCGGACTCGCTGGCGAGCCTTCGCCACGAGTAGACGTTCCCAGGGAACTGCTCGTGCGTCATCACAATGTTCTGGCCAGGTGCGACGGAAATGTTCTTCGCCGCGCATGCTACGCCGTACGAGACCCCGGGTTGAATCGCGATCCGCTGCGGGTCCTTCACGTTCACCAGCTTCGCGAACAGACTCCGGACCTCGTCCGTCGCCCAAAAATCACCGGGCGGGACGATTCGGGTCGGCACACGCTTCTTGGCCAACGCATCCACACCCGCCTGCTCGGAAGCGGTGGGCAGAGGCCCCATGTAAGCACAATTCAGATAGTGCTCTTCACGCGGCAATCCGAAGGCGTGCCGTTGGCACCCTAGAGGTGGGGTCATGGCCCGTCAGACCTCCCGGTCTGGGTCACGGGCTATGAAGGCCACATAGGCGATCAGCCCGAAGAAGCCGACGCCGACCACGACCAAGATGACGATCTCGAGTGTTTGCATGCTTGGATACTAACCAGGGCCGCAGACACGATATAGGTGCAGGCCCGCCGACAATGGGTGGTGCGCTACCGCTCCGGGCAGGGCTCGTAGATACCGAGGCTTTCAATCTCTTGTTTGAGTTCCGCGAGGATGTCCGAGGGGGGATCCGAGTCTCTGTTCTCAATCCACTCTCCGCACTTTTCCCCGTCTGCGAGCGAGCCCATATAGCGGATTCGCCCGTTCTCGTGATAGACGATGATGTCGCCGTTCCACATGCCGTTCACGAGGTCACCGCGGAGCTGTACCTCTCTGGGGTCGTCATTGAACACGCGCTCGACTCCGCCAGTGAACGGCTCGAGCGTTTCGGCGTCCATGTATACGCTGTCTCGCAGGACGAGATCGTCCAAGGGCACGACTCGACGGACGACGTCAGAGCAGCCGCTCAGGAGCAGGGGCACGAGAAGAAGAGCACGAAGCATGGAATCGGAATCTCAGTGAACTCGGACCCGGCGTCCAGCGACCAGTTCATCTTCCAGGCCGGCACCGGCATCTCACTGGGCGTTGTGTATCGGGTAGTCAGCAGCCTCGGGGGCCCGGGGGTCGATGGCGTGGCGATGGTGGACTCCTGAGCGCTCAGGGTGGCCAGGGCCGTGACGTCCAGGCGCCGAAGGGCATCCCCCTCCCTCGGGGCCCGGCGGGAACGGTGGAGACGCGGGAGCTGGCATTCCAGGCGGGTCCGGAGGTGCCGGCGGCGCTCCTGGTAGCGACTCCGATGGCGACGCAGACGGTGACCGGGACCTCCACGCTCGACTCGGAGCAGGTCATCAGCACGGGCCATCCGGTTATCTACAACGTGAGCGTCTCCGGCGGATAACCTTCCGTGCAGAACTCGGTACTCCCGACGCGGAGGTGGGCATTTGGACGCCCGCCTCCGCGTCGCTTCTTTTGAGCGTACCGCGGCACATCCAAGTTGCCGCCCCACCACCCGGCGGCCACGTTCACCCAGCCTGTGACGACTGAGGAACACCCGCCCAGTCGTCGCGGGCGGAAAGCGTCTCAAACCACCGGTACGTCATGCGCCCGACCAGCCGTTCGCCCTTGTCTTTCATCGCCTCGGCGGTCCTCCTCCACCTCGCGGCAAACCCCCTCGCAGCCCAGTCCCGGGTGGCGACTCCAGTCGTCCAGTCCGACCTCGCCGGGAGCTCCATTGAGGCTCGCGCCCTCACGCTGCGAGACGCATCCCGCGATGACCGCTGGCTGGGCCTCGGCGTAAGTGACGTCCGCTGGGCTCCAGACGGATCAGGTGTGTACTTCCGCTGGAACCAGCGGCCGCAGGTCGGGGATCTCCCTCAGAATGATCCATGGTTCTTGGCCGATGCTTCGGGGGAATGGGTCACCGAGCTCTCCCGCGGGGAGTGGAGCGAGGTCCCGAGCGCGGAGCAGCACTGGAACCCGTCAGCAACCGCGGCGACCTGGGTTTCAGGCGATGGCCTGTGGCTCTACGACGCCGAGCGAGGGACCCGCCGGGTCGTGGCGATGGGGCGGACTATGGGCCGCCCTCGGTTCACCGCCGAAGGGGACGCGGTCCACTTCGAGTCCGGGAGCGCCCTATACCGGTATGACATCGGTGACGGGGCACTGACCGTCTTGGCGAGCCGGATGGTACGCGACCTGGACGTCGGAACGGACGCGGCCGCCTGGCTCGCGGACCAGCAGCGTGAGCTGTTCGACGTCGTGCGGGACAGGCAGGAGACTCGGCGCGGAGTCGAATCCGCGCTCAGGTCCACCGGTCCGGCCCGGCCGCAGGCGATTCCCGTTCCCGAGTCGGCCCAAGTGGACGACATCCGGCTCTCCCCCAACGGAGCGTGGATCACCTTCCGCGCGACGTGGCCGGGGGCGGACCGCCCGCCTACTCAGTACGTGGACTTCGTCTCCGAGTCCGGATACTCAGAGGTCAATAACGCACGCTCAAAGGCCGGCGAACCGCGTGATCTGGTTCGGTTGGGTGTGGTGGCAGTCGACCCACTCGTCCCCACGGACAGCGTCGAGGTGCGCTGGATCGACCTGGACGAAGCCGTTGATGGGAAGACATTCCCGCACGGTCCCTATTGGAATCTCGACGGCTCCCGTGCGGTCGCGCAGTTCATCGGGGAAGACCACGAAGACATGTGGATCGCCGAGATAGACTTTGAGTCCGCCAGTGCTCGGGTGCTGGCGCACGACCACGACGATGCGTGGATCGGAGGGCCGCTCATTCAGGCGAACTACTTACAGCCGGCCCTCATGGAGTGGCTCCCGAGTGGAGATTTGGTCTTTGCATCCGAACGGAGCGGGTGGAGTCATCTCCATCTACTGACACCGGACGGCCGAGTGCGAGCGTTGACGGAAGGCGCGTGGGAGGTCCGCGGCGCCCAGTTGTCACCGGACCGAAGCAGTTGGCTTCTACAGACGAGCCGCGAACACCCGTCGGAAGACCATCTCTACCTCATGCCATCAGCCGGCGGTGAGATGGAGCGACTGACCTCAGAGCCGGGTCGGCACGAGGGCTGGTGGTCACCGGACGGACAACGCCTCGCCGTGATCAGCAGCGAGAGCGTTCAGCTTCCAGACCTCTACATGCGAGACGCGGAACCCGGTGCCGACGCCCAGCGTGTCTCAGTCAGTGGAGCCGATGCGTACTACCAGCACCCGCTCACCCGTCCGGAGATCGTGGAGTTCGAACATCCAGACGGCGGGCCGTTGTGGGCTTCGCTCTTCCGACCGGAGAAGCCGAACGCGGAACGAGCGGCGATCGTGCATATCCATGGCGGCGGATACCGGCAGTTCGCTCACCGTGGATACAGCGTGTACGGATACGCGACCCACCTCGGCTTCATCAACTACATGCTCGAGCAGGGCTACACCGTGCTCGACTTCGACTATCGAGGGAGCGCAGGGTACGGCAGCGACTACCGCACGGACATCGCGGACGCGATGGGGATCTCAGACACAGACGGTGCGGTCGCAGGGGCCCGGTGGCTCGCCGCCAACGAAGGCGTGGACCCTGATCGGATCGGCATCTACGGCGTCTCGTATGGTGGCTTCCTGACCCTGACTTCTCTCTTCCGATACCCGGGTGTATTCAACGCCGGAGTGGCCCGCGCGGCTGTTACGGACTGGGCGCACTACAGCGACGGCTGGACCAGCAGGATCCTAGGCGTGCCGGCAGAGAACCCGGAAGCGTATCGGCTTTCGAGTCCTATCTACTACGCGGAAGGGTTGGAAGACCCGCTCTTGATCACCCACGGACTCATGGACGACAATGTTCACTTCCAGGACGCAGCACGTCTGGTGCAGCGCCTCATTGAGCTAGAGAAGGACTTCGAGGTGATGTACTTCCCGGTGGAGCCACACACCGTGGAGACCGAGGCGAGCCGTTATGACCTCGTGCGCAGGCAGGCGGCGTTCTTCGATGAGCACTTGAGAGGGATTCGGCGGTAGGCCCAAAACACCCTGGCCAGCCTAACCCGCCAGCACTACACTGCCCTCTCTTGTCATAGCAGTACCTGAACGGCTGCACCCCAGAGAGACCGATATGACCACCATGACCCATCGCTCCAGACTGACCGCCCTCCTCGCTGTCGTCGCCCTCGCATCATGTGGTGGCGGGGACGCTGCGGACGCCAGCACCGAAGCCCAGCTCGTCGAGCGCGCACGTGGCATCCACGAGCGTGTGATCACACTCGACACACACGACGACATTAGCGCGGCCAACTTCACGGCTGAGCGGAACTACACGATGGACCTCGGCAATCAGGTGAACTTGCCGAAGATGGAGGCCGGGGGCCTCGATGTGTCCTGGATGGTCGTCTACACGGGCCAGGGAGATCTCGACCAAGCAGGCTTCGACGCCGCGTATGCCAACGCGATCGAGAAGTTCGACGCGATCCACCGTCTGACCGAAGAGATCGCTCCGGACCGGATCGGCCTCGCGCTCACGTCGGACGACGTGCGCCGGCTGAACGCCGAGGGCAAAAAGATCGCCATGATCGGGATCGAGAATGGCTACCCAGTCGGCATGGACATCAGTCGGGTGCAGGAATTCGCTGAGCGTGGTGGACGCTACATGTCGCTTGCGCACAACGGCCACTCGCAGCTCTCCGATTCCAACACCGGCGAGCGTGACGACGTCTGGCTCCACGGTGGCCTGAGCGACCTGGGTCGTGAAGTCATCGCGGAGATGAACAAGTGGGGCATCATGATCGATCTCTCACATCCGTCGAAGGAAGCGAACCTCGAGATGATAGAGCTGTCGCGTGCCCCGGTGATCGGGTCGCACTCGGCTGCACGCTCGCTCGGCGACGTGAGCCGGAGCATGGACGACGAGCTGCTGATGGCACTCAAAGAGAACGGCGGCGTGATCCAGACGGTAGCGTTCTCGAGCTACCTGCTCCCTGAGAAGAACGCTGCGCACCGCGATGCGCTGGGCGCGCTGGAGACCTCCGTCGCCACCGAAATGGGCTTTGAGGTCGTCGGGCGACGCGAGCAGTTCGGGATGAGTGAGGAAGAGCGGGCTGCTTACCAGGAGGCGTTTGCCCCGGTCGCTGCTGCCGTGGAGTCCCGCATGGAAGCCGAGGTCAACGCGTTTGCCCCTCCGGTCGACGTCGCAGACCTCGTGGACAACATCGACTACATGGTGAACCTCATCGGCCTCGAGCACGTCGGTATCAGCTCCGACTTCGATGGGGGTGGTGGCGTCAGCGGCTGGAACGATGCGGCCGAGACGTTCAACGTCACGCTCGAGCTGGTTCGCCGCGGCTACTCCGAGGATGAGATCGGGATGCTGTGGAGCGGCAACCTGCTTCGGGTGCTCGACGAGGTGCAGGCGCTAGCGGCGGAGATTCAGGCCGGCGGCTGATCGCTATCGGTCGGTAGCAACCGCGCTTCTGCGCGACGACCCCGAGGCTCACCGACAGGTGGGTCTCGGGGTCGTCTTATGGGCCAAGCCCGATCGGCATTAACGGGCGTTCGCGAACGCCCCTGCCATTCGGTAGGCCGCGGCCCTGAGTCGCGAAGCTTCGCCCCCCTCCAAGCTTAGATTCGTCATCGCGGCTACTGCGACCCCTCGCTCCGGAATGAGCAAACAAACACGCCGACTACAACCGCCAGAGTGATGCTACTCAGGCCGAGCACTGTGATGGCTCAGCGAAGCCATGTCTTCATGATGAAAGAGCCACATTCAGCCAGTCCAGCGAAACTCGCGCCCACTCTCGCTGTACAAACTCCGAAATCCCAACCACTTGTCAGCGACCTTCGAGCCTTCCGTGTCTTAATGCGGTACAGCCGGATCAATCACGACGGAGTTCATAGATGCGCCCCTCCCGCTTCCTGACCGCTACAGCGTTCGCCGCCCTTCTGCTCCCCGCAGCAGCCGAGGCACAGCGCCGGATCCCCGACCCTCAGATTCCGCCGCCCAGCATCACGGAATACACCCCGCGGAACACCTTGGTCGTGCCCGAGCACCCGGTGCCGAGCGCCAAATTCCCGGTCGTCGACATGCACGGGCACCCGCCTACGCTCGACAACCCCGAGAACATCGCGACCGTATTGGCTGCAATGGACGAGTTGAACCTCGGCGTCATGATCCAGACCCGCGGAAGCTCGGGTGAACGTCTTACCAACCAGATCAACGCGGTGAAGGCAGCGGGGCTCGAACACCGATTCGCGTTCTTCACCACCCTCGACCTCCGCGATGTGGCGCCGGGTTCGGGAGCGAAGATCGCCGCACAGCTCGAGGCGGACGTGGCAGCAGGAGCGGTCGGCATCGGTGAGCTGAACAAAGGCTTCGGGCTCTTCACCATGAAAGCCGACGGCACTCGTCTGACCCTAGACGAACCGGAGTTGGACATCGTGTGGCAGACGGCGGGACGCCTCGGCATTCCGGTTTTTGTCCACACAGGTGACCCAGCAGAGTTCTTCGAGCCCCACGATATGGAGAACGAACGTTGGCTCGAGCAGTCGATTTATCCTCGGCGTCAGCTCAACGACCGGGCGCGCTTCCCCACATTCGACGAATTGATGGCCGAACGCGACCGGATGATCGAGCGGAATCCCGGCACGACGTGGATCATTGCCCACATGAGCTGGTACGGGAACGACCTCGGACGCCTTGGCGAGCTATTCGACAAATACCCGAATACGGTCGGCGAGCTTGGCGCGGTCCTTTACGACTTCGGCCGCCAGCCCCGGTTCGCACGCGAGTTCTTCGAGAAGTACTCGGACCGGATTCTCTTCGGGAAGGACTCATTCCAGCCCGCCGAGTACCCTTACTACTGGCGCGTCTTCGAGACCAACGACGAGTACTTCGACTACTACCGTGACTACCACGCCTTCTGGAAGCTCTACGGCATGGGACTCTCTGACGACCTGCTGCGGAAGGTCTACTACCAGAACGCAGTGAATGTCATTCCGGGGCTGCCAACGGAGGCGTTGCCCGGGAACTAGCCCACTAGTTCAATCGATGCACAGGCGCCGCCGCGACCACATGGGTCGCGGCGGCGTCTTCTTTGCACCATGCGAAGAGAGGAGGGACCCCATAGAGTGACGGTCTGTCACACCACTCATCGTCGGATCCTGCACATGCGTTCGATCTCCTCAGCAGGCCTTTGCCTGCTCCTCGTGGCCTGCGACCCCATCCCCCCCGCGCCCGGTAGCCTCACGCTGCTGGTAGCTGGAGGGACGATCATCGACGGAACGGGCTCCAAGGGGATCGTGGGCGACGTAGGTATGATCGGCGACAGGATCGCATGGGTCGGTGAGTCTGGCCAAGCCGTCGCCCCTGACACGATCGACGCAACTGGTCTGGTCGTTGCTCCGGGCTTCATCGACGTGCATAGCCACACGTCCCCGCAGATCGCCCGGGAAAAATTCAAGCTGAACGAAGGGGTTGTCAGGCAGGGTGTCACCACCGTGATCGGTGGACCGGACGGGTCCTTCACCCCGGATGCACTACGCCGCCTCATCGCTGCGCACGACTCGCTCGGCATCGGGACGAACGTCGGGTACTACGTGGGCCACAATGGCATCCGCGGCGAGGTCATGGGTGACGACCAGCAGCGCGCCCCGACCGACGACGAACTCGCCGTCATGCGCTCCGAGGTGCGCCGAGGCATGGAGCTCGGCGCTCTCGGCCTCAGCACCGGACTCATGTACGACCCCGGCATGTTCAGTCAGACCGATGAAATCATCGCGATGGCCAAAGAGGTCGAGCCCTTCGGTGGCATCTATGACTCTCATGTCCGTAACCCGGTACACGCCTTCCGTGACTCTGACCAAGAAGTCATCACGATCGCCGAGTCGGCGGGAATCGGCGGAAAGATCGGGCACATCAAGGGTGTCGGGCTCCAGAATGAAGGAGTGATCAACGACATCATCGCGCTCGTGGAGCAGGCGCGGGACCGCGGCTCGAATATCGTGTCCGACCAATACCCGTACGACGGCGCCGCCACGGCGGACATCGCCGGCATTGTGGTCGTTCCACCTAGCATGACAGGCGTCGCGACAATGCAGATGCTGATGACAGGGCGAGCGGAGCCGACACCAGAAATGATCGCGACCGCGCAGGCCGAGCTAGCGGCCGTGGCAGCGGACCCCGCCAAGTGGACTGCCCTTAAGGCAGCCAGTGAAAACGGTGTAGACGGTGGCTTCGCGTGGCTCAAGGCCACTGGCTACACGAGCATGCGCATCGTGAGCGCACCGGACCAACCGGAGATCGTCGGTCGTTACCTGTCTGAGATCGCGGAGACCGAAGGTAAGGATCCCTTCCGAGTAGTCACCGACCTTCTCGCCACAGGCTCGCCCATCAACCTCACACTGGGTGCCATCAAGGAACCGGACGTGCGGGCGATCATGGTGCAGCCGTGGAACATGATCGCGAGCGACGGTGCTTGGGCGGACGGATCGGACTCTCCCGAGGGACACCCCCGAAGCGCCGGCACCTTCGCGAGACTGCTCGGTCACTATGTCCGCGACGAAGGTGTTCTCTCACTCGAAGAAGCCGTACGAAAGATCACGTCGCTCCCGGCGGACTTCCTCGGCCTGGAAGGCCGCGGCCGGATCCGCGCTGGTAACACCGCAGACCTCGCCATCTTCGACTCTGAGACGATCATCGACAGGTCGGACTGGGACTATCCGAACCGCTTTGCCGTGGGCGTCGAGCACGTGCTCGTGAACGGAGCCCGGGTACTATCTGATGGCGAAATGACGGGTGCTGCGCCTGGACGGGTGATCCGTCGCGGAGGGAGCTAAGGCGATCCTCCGCCCGCGCCGCGCAGATACACGACCACGACCCCGGCAGTGGCGCCGGTCCCATACAGGGTTGTCGCATTGATCGGGTCCATGATCACGAAACTCTGAATCTCTTCGGGCGCGTAATGCGCCAGCGTCTCTGGTGCCACGAACACATTGTTGATGAGCACCTGGGCGCATCCGGCGCTCAGCCGGATGATGATGCAGCGGTAGCCATCCGAGTCTTCGGTGATGTGAGACACTTTGCCGGACCAACGCAGCACATCAGCAATGTGGGCGGCACTGGAAACGTGCTTCTGGAAGTCCGCACGATCCCAATGAAAGCTGTTCGAGATATCTGCCAACCGCATCGCCTCATCGCGGACACGAGCGTCGACGCGGATGTCGATGCCGTCCAACTCAAATGGCCTCGCGGACAACAGAAACTCGAGGTCGATATCCGGCAGGTCCGGTGAGCCGATAGGGATCGTGAGCGAGTCGTAGCTGAAGTGTCGGATGACCAACGTGTCGGGACCACGCACATCCAGTTCGCCGAACGAAAAGTGCCCGTCAACGTCAGTGATCCGGCGCTCGCCGGCCACCGTGAGAAAGACCTCAGCGCCCGGAATGGCCCTTTCTGACGACGAATCGAGGACCGTGCCCTCCAAATAGCCTTCGCGGAGGTCGTTAGGCACTCCCGCTACAAGCGCGCTGGCCATCACGAAGACGGACGGACGCAGGAACGTTCGGATTGATGGACTCATAACTGTGTGTACGCCGCACGGGTGTGGGTGCTTTCAGCTTGTCCCTCAATACTAGGGATCCTACCCTGCCATCACACCACTCTCGTCCCAAGTGGGTGCACCACAGCACCCTACCACGCAGAGCCAAAACCATGACGATCCGCTCGATCCGGCCCGCCTCTGCCGCCATGGCAACTATCCTCGCTGCGTTAGCCCTTGTTCTTTGTGCCGATGGCGCGAGCGCGCAGGCGGTCAGCGTCGAGGGAGCTCTCAGTCAGCCGTCCGTGCGCACCGGGCTTGAGTACATCGATGAACACAGGCAGGAGACCGCCGACTTCCTGCGCATCATAGGGGGCATCGTCTCTCCGTCGGGACAGGAGCACGACCGAGCAGCAGCGGTCGCCGATCGAATGAGAGAGATCGGCCTCAGCGACGTCCACGTCACTGAGAGCCCAAACGCCGTCGGCATCATTCCGGGGAGATCAGAACGCACCATCGTCTTCGTCTCGACACTCGACGACCTCGCCACCGTGGCCGACCAACAACGAGCGGCCGCCTCCCTTCCCCGAATCGAAGGCGATCGAGTCGTAGGGCCGGGAACGAATACCTCGGTCACAAGCGCTGCCATCGTCGCTGCAGCTCAGGCCTATCTCGAGACAGGCCGACAGCCCGAGCTGACACTCGTCTTCGCCGCGGTCGCGCAGGAGGAGACCGGTATGCTCGGGATGAAGGCCATCTACGAGGAGTACCGAGGCCGTGCCGAAGCCTTCGTCGACGTCCTAGGTGACGGTCACAGCATCTCCTATGGTGCGCTGGGCATCCACTGGTGGCGGGTCATCGCGAGCGGCCCTGGGGGACACACACTTTCCGGTGGCCTCCCCAACGTGAACCAGGCGATTGGGCGTTCGGTGGATCGCATCCTGTCGCTTCCGGACGCCGCACGCACCGACGACTCGCGCACCCGCATCAACATCTCCGTCCTCCAAAGTGGTTCCGTGTTCAATCACAAACCCGAGGACGGTTGGTTCTCGTTGGACATCCGGTCGATGGATGCCGGCACCATCGAATCGATCGAGCGACAGGTAGAGGGAATTCTCGCAGCAGTGACTACGGAGACGACGATCGATCTGACCATGGAACCGTTCCAGCTGACACCAGGCGGCCAGATTCCTGGAGCGGCTCAGTCAGACCTCGTGATCAACGCAGCTGACATATCACGTCATCTCGGATACGAACCGACCCTGTCGACCTCTGGCTCCTCGAACATGAACGTCTCGGTCGCGGGGGGAACGCTCTCGATAGGGCTGGGAGGCTCCCGTGGGGGTGAACGAGGCCAGCCGGAGGAGTGGGCGGACATCGATGGAATGATGAGGACCGCACAGCACGTCTATCTGCTGGCAGTGAGCCTGGGCGGAGGTAGCTGAGTTCGCTAGGGCGCGGCGACCTCGGCAAACACCTCGCGCAGCCTCTGCACCACCAAGCGCTCTTCTCCCGGCCGGAGTTGCCGCGTTCTTACGGTCGTGCCGTCGTAGATGAGCCGGGGAGCCCCATCGCGAAGCCGGCGCTTGAATTCACGGGCTTCCATCGGAATCACGGCCTCGTCCCAGGACAGATCGACGTCGGCATATCCACCGTTGTTCTCGGCGAACTGCGCGTCGACCCCTGAGATGCTCTGGAGTTGGTCCGCCACCCACCTTGCTCTGCCGTTCCATTCGGCGATCTGGACGGGCTGGTCCATTGCTACAGCCCTTTCGAGGGCCACAACCAACGCAATGATCTCCTCCTTGCCGACCTTCAACCCACGCCCGATGTAGTCGTTGGGCGCGTTCTGAATCCTGGCCGCTTCGATCAGGTCGCGCCGTCCCGCCAGGATCCCGGTCGATTGAGGTGCTCGAATGCCCTTCCCACCGCTCACGACGACGAGGTCGGCACCCAACTGGAGAAAACGGGTCAGGTTGCCCCAAGGCGGCAGGTCGGAGGCCATATCGACCATCACGGGCACACCGTGCTCCTTCCCTATTCGGATCATCTCTTCCGGAAGAATGACCGAATCTGGAGTCGGTGAAGACCTGTGCGCAGGCCGCGGCGGCGCGATCGGGCTGCCCCGTTCCACCGCCGACAAGGCAGGTAGCATCGCAACCGTGTCGTCGATGGTCGCAATGAAGTCCTCACGCGACTCGACGTACACATTCGTCATGCCAGCGGCCCGGTACGCGTGATCGTAGCTGAAGCGATGCGCAGTCTGGATCAGGCACTTCCGTCGAGCCCACGTGACGTCGGGCAGCGCACTGATCCGGCCCATGTCTGACCCGGTGAGGCAAGCCGCCGAGCCTAGCAGCAGTGACGCGAATCCGCCTGAGGTAACGATGGCAGCCTCGGCACCCATCAATTCCGCGACTCGGGCACCTGCGGCTTCGATCAACTCGTGCATATCCACGAAGTACTCGTTGGCTTCTACCATCGCTTCGAGGACCTCGGGAGGCATCCGGGAGCCACCCATGGTCGTGATGTGCTCGTGCGCACCAATGTGCGGGCGAACACCCAGTAATCGCGTGTAGATGTTGTCCTCGAGATTCGCAGCCGTGTTCGCGTGTCCTCCATATCCCAGCGCCGACCCCGCTGCTGGCTGTGACACCGCGCAGCCTGTCGCTCCCAACGCTCCGACCACACCTGCAGCCGTTCCGGCTCCCAGAAACTGCCGCCGGGTAAGACCTGACGCTGAACCGACCGCAGCCGAATCGGCCGAAAGGGGGCGTCCGCCATCAGGGCTTGGAGGCGTCGGGTTCGTGGCGAGCGGATCAGTCGAGTGCATGGGTCCATCTCCTCATCGTGGACGACGCTGCCAGCATACCGGCAGCACACCGGTCTCGCCACGGTACCTCACCGGGTACGGCCGACACCCCCGCGCCCCTTGACTTTCGACCTAGCAGGACACGACCTACCAAGGCGACCCTTCCCTTAGAAGAGCACGGCACCCATGGAACTCCGCATCGAAGGCCTCTCCAAGACGTACCCCAATGGCGTAAGGGCCCTCGACAATGTCACGCTGGAAGTCCCCCAGGGAATGTTCGGTCTCTTGGGCCCGAACGGCGCCGGGAAGTCGACGCTCATGCGGACACTAGCGACGCTCCAGGAGCCCGACACCGGGTCGGCACATCTCGGAGACATCGACATCCTCACCGAGAAAGACCGACTCCGTGAGACGCTCGGATACCTGCCGCAGGAGTTCGGATTGTATCCGAAAGTCCGCGCCGTCGACCTACTCGACCATTTCGCGATTCTGAAGGGCATCACGAACAAGAAAGAGCGGAAACAGGTTGTCGACGCGCTGCTCGAGCAGACCAACCTCACCGACGCCAGGAAGCGGAAACTGGGCGGGTTCTCAGGCGGGATGCGTCAGCGCTTCGGGATCGCCGTAGCGCTGCTCGGTGACCCAAAGTTGATCATCGTGGACGAACCGACGGCCGGGCTCGACCCAGAGGAGCGCGTGCGCTTCCTCAACCTGCTCAGTGAACTCGGTGAAAATTCAGTCGTCATCCTCTCGACGCACATCGTCGACGATGTCAGTGAACTCTGCTCTCGAATGGCCGTAATCAGCCGGGGACAGATTCTCCGAAAAGGAGACCCTGCCGAGGCGATCAACGACCTGCGTGGGAAGATCTGGAAGAAGAGCATCGCCAAGGACGAGATCGACGCGTACAGCGACCGGCTCAACGTGATCTCGACGAGGCTCCAGGCTGGCAGTCGTGTGATCCACGTCCAGGCGGACAACCAGCCGGATGATTCGTTCGCTTCCGTCGAGCCCGACCTCGAGGACGTCTACTTCACAACCATGCTCGGGGCCGGCCGGAGTGTGGACGGAGAAGAGGCCGTCCAGATGGTGGACTCCGCTTCATGAGCCAGTTCCTGTCCGTCTTCAAGTTCGAGGTTCTCTACTACGCGAGGCGGATCTCGACGTACGTGTACTTCGGCATCTTCTTCGGACTGTCCGTCCTTCTGATGTCAGCCATCGGCGGCGCTTTCGACAGTGTAGCGGTCGGATTCGGCGGCGGCGGCGGAAACGTCGCGGTGAACTCTCCTTGGGCGCTCTTCGGCCTAGTCGCGGCGCTTTCGCTGTTCGGCATCATCGTGACCGCGGCGCTCCTGGGTCACTCCGCGCAACGTGACTTCGAGACCGGTTCGTTCCCGCTCTTCTTCACCCAGCCCATCAACAAAGCCGCATTCCTGGGTGGTCGCTTCCTCGGCGGACTCGTCACGAACGCGTTCGTCTTCCTCGCCATCCCGCTCGGGGTCTGGTTCGGCGCGCTCTTGCCCTTCCTCGACGCGGAACGCCTCGGGCCCCACCTGGCGTCGTCCTACCTGGACCCGTTCATCAATCTGGTCCTGCCCAACATGTTCTTCACCGGCGCGCTCTTCTTTGGGCTCGCACTCATCTCTCGGCGCATGCTCCCCAACTACGTCGGCGGGGCCGTCCTTCTGATCGGGTACCTGATCTCGGGACAGCTTGTCGCGGACATGGAAAACGAGTTCGTGGCGAGCCTCATCGATCCCTTCGGAGGACAGGCGGTTACGACGCTCACCAAGTACTGGACCGTCGCCGAAAAGAACACACTCATGATCCCGGTGACGGGCGAGTACCTGTACAACCGTCTCCTGTGGATCGCGGTCGGCTTTGGCATTTTCGCGCTGTGTTACAAGATCTTCTCGTTCTCACACATCGGCCCATCGTTGCCGTTCGGGAAGAAGAAGCAGACTCCCGTTCCGGATGCTCCGGTCCGTAGACGAGTGACCCGCGTGGAGATTCCTCACGCCACGCGTTCGTTCTCGGGTGCTGCCGCCGTCGCGCAGCTCTCGTCGATGACTCAGCAGGCGTTCAGGTCCGTCGTGCGAAATGTCTACTTCGTGGCGATCGTAGGCGCGGGCCTTCTTTTCCTCGGCCTCAGCGCACCACTCGTCGGCGAGCTCTACGGGACGTCCACCTTCCCGGTGACCTACGAGACACTTGAGGTCCTTGAAGGGAGCTTCTCCCTCTTCGTACTCGTTCTCATCGCCTTCTATTCGGGCGAACTCGTTTGGGAGGAGCGTGATCTCAAAGCGGATCAGCTCTACGACTCCACGCCCATGAAGACGTGGATCCCCTTCGTGTCCAAGCTGATCGCACTTTCATTGACCGTCGGGATCCTGCTAACAGTCATCATGTTCGCCGGCCTCGTCAGCCAGGCAGCTCGTGGATATTTCGAGTTCGAGATCGGGCTCTACATCCAGACGCTCTTCGGGCTGCGCTGGATCGACTACATCCTGCTCTGCGTCATCGCCCTGCTCATCCACACGCTTGTGAACCACAAGTACATGGGCCACATGCTCATCATTGGCCTGTTCGTCTTTACGCTGTTCATGGGCCAGCTCGGCATGGAGCACAATCTCTACCGATACGGATCGGACATCGGTGAGACTTACTCGGACATGAATAGCTTCGGGCCGTTCCTCGGGCCGTTTTTCTGGTTCAAGGCCTACTGGGGCTCCGTCGCGGTGTTGTTCGCCTTCGTCTCGAGCCTCTTCTGGGTCCGCGGTCTGGAGGGTGGTGGCCGGTTCCGCTTCCGCATCGCGAAGCTGCGCATGTCCCCGAAGCTGCTGGGCGCAAGCGCGCTTGCCATCGGGCTCGTGATGGCTACGGGCGGCTTCATCTTCTACAACACGAACGTCCTCAACGAGTACCGCACCAGCCTCCAAGGTGAGGAACTCCAAGCGCGGTACGAGAGGGACTACAAACAGTTCGAGGGCATGCCCATGCCCCGCATCGTTGCAGTCGATGTGGAAGTGGACATCTATCCCGAAGAGCGGGACGCAGACTTACGCGGCGTCCTGACCATGACGAACAAGACCGATGGCGCCATCGACTCGGTTCATGTGAACCTGTCTTCGACACTCGACGTTCAGGCGCTCGACTTCGGTCGGTCGGCACAGCTCGTCCTGAACGACGAAGAACTAGCCTATCGCATTTACGAATTCGATGAACCCTTCCTGCCCGGCGACACCACGACACTGACCTTCGATCTGACGCGTCAGGTCGATGGCTTCGGGAATTCGGCGACGCTCGGCGTCGTCTCAAACGGCACGTTTATCAACTCGGGACTCATGCCGAGCCTGGGTTACAACGCGAACGGCGAGCTCGGCAACGACAATGTGCGCCGGAAACACGGCTTCGAGCCGCGGGACCGAGTGGCAGCAGTCGACGATTCCGTCGGACTCTCGAACAACTACATCTCGAGTGACGCCGATTGGATCGATTTCAAGGCCCTCGTCAGTACCGTCGAAGACCAGATCGCGATCGCACCTGGATACATCCAAGAGGAATGGGTCGAAGACGGACGTCGTTATTTCCGCTACGAAATGGACGACCCGATTCTCAACTTCTACTCGTTCCTGTCCGCAGACTGGGAAGTCGCGACCGACACGTGGAATGACGTCGACATCGCCGTCTACTACCACGAAGGGCACGAGTACAACGTCCAGCGCATGATTGATGGTGTGAAGAAGTCACTCGCCTACTTCAGCGCGAATTGGGGTGAGTACCAGCACCAACAAGTGCGTATCCTGGAATTCCCACGGTACGCGTCGTTCGCCCAATCCTTCCCGAACACGATTCCGTATTCGGAAGCCATCGGTTTCATCGCGGACGTCGATCCGGATGACCCGGATGACATCGACTACCCCTTCTACGTCACCGCCCACGAGGTCGCTCACCAGTGGTGGGCCCATCAGGTCATTGGTGGGCGTGTGCAGGGGTCGACCGTGCTCTCGGAGACCATGAGCCAGTACTCAGCCCTCATGGTCATGGAGAAGGAGTACGGTGAGGAAAGAATGAAGAGTTTCCTCGAATACGAGATGAACAGCTACCTACAGGGTCGGAGCTTCGAGGCCAAGAAGGAGCTGCCGCTCATTCTCAATGAGAACCAGGGCTACATCCACTACCGGAAGGGCTCAGTCATCATGTACGCCCTCAAGGACTACATCGGTGAGGCGGCTGTGAACCAAGCTCTTTCCGACTTCCTGGACGAGACCCGCTACATGGGTCCGCCGTACCCGAACTCGCTCATGCTGCTTGAGCACCTCAGAGCTGCCACGCCTGACTCATTAGCGTACATCATCGAAGACATGTTCGAGACGATCACGCTCTACGAGAACCGGGCGGTTGAAGCGACAGCCGAGGAACAAGCAGAGGGTTCGTATCTCGTCGAACTAGACCTGAACCTCACAAAGTTCCGCGCAGACTCACTCGGCAACGAGAGTGAGATCGCCATCAACGACCTCGTGGATATCGCGGTGTTCGGTGAGGACGAGGACGGTGAGGAGACGACGCTCTATCTGGCCAAACACTGGGTCACGTCGGGCGAGCAGACGATTGAGATCCGGGTGAACGGGGTGCCTGTCCAAGCGGGGATCGACCCGAGATACAAGCTCGTGGATCGGAACAAGGACGATAATGTCGTGGACGTGACGGTGGGCGGTGAGGGGAGTTAGCGACCACTAGTATCCCACAGCCTTCCCCGACGGGTTCCTCCTCGGCTCCGCAATTCCCGTGAACCACCCGGTCTCCGGGTCGATCATCAACGCGTGGATGTTCCCATGTCGCCGAGCAATGAGTGTGTGCCCCATCGCTTCCAACTGGACCAGCGCCGCCGGTGGAACGCCGCCGCCCGACTCCTCCTCATACTCAATGTGGTCGGGTAACCACTGATGATGGATTCGGGGGGCGATGACAGCGTCTTCGATGCCCATGCCGTGGTCGATGACGTTCACAATGGTCTGGAGCACCGCGGTAATGATCCGGCCCGAGCCGTCGCCGCCCACCACCAAGAAGTTCTTGCCGTCCTTGGCGACGATCGTGGGCGTTTGTGAACTGATCATGCGTTTGCCCGGCTCGATGCTGTTGGCATCACTGTACACATGGCCGGAGTGGTTCGGCACGCCCGCCCGGGCGCTGAAGTCCCCCATCTGGTTGTTGAGGAGGAATCCGGCTCCGTCCACCACCAAGAGGCTTCCGTATGCGGAGTTAATCGTCGTAGTCACGGAAACCGCCATGCCGTCCCCATCGACCACGGAGAAGTGGGTGGTCTCATTGCTCTCCGAGACTGCCACGTCCACGTCGCCATGTGTGATCTGATCGCTCGGGGTGGCACGCTCAGGATCGATGTCACTCGCCCGGTGGTCGCCGTATTCCTTGCTGACCAATACGTCACGAGGTACGTCGACAAAATCGGGATCGGCGATGTACCAATTCCGGTCCGCGAAACTCCGGCGCATGGCTTCGGCCATGAGATGCAGCGTTTCTCCCTGGCCCTGCTGCATCCCGGCAAGATCGTAGCGTTCCAGGATGTTGAGTGCACCGATCAGGGTGATGCCTCCGGAACTCACGGGCGGCATGGAGACGATGTCGTACCCGCGATAACTGCCCTGCAGGGGAACGCGTTCTTTGACCTCGTACCCCCTGAGGTCCTCATGGGAGATAAGTCCGCTGTGAGCCTCCATGGTCTCGACGATGCGGTCGGCGACCCAACCACCGTAGAAGCCGCTCCGGCCTTCTTCGGCGATGGCTCCCAAGGTCTCGGCGAGGTCCGGCTGGGCCCACACCTCTCCCGTGAGGTAGCGAGTGCCGTCCGGCTTGTTGAACACTGCCTGCGACGACGGGAATTGGGCGAAGCGCTCGCCGCCCATGTCCTGGTTGAGCACCCAGCCATCCCTGGCCAGTCCAATGGCCGGGCGGATCACTTCCTCACGATTCATCGTCCCGTGCAGCTCGAGAGCATGAAGCGTTCCGGCTACGGAGCCCGGCACCCCGGCGGCGAGGGCTCCCACCCGGGTGAGGTCCTGCACGAAATCACCGTTTTCATCCAGGAACATGTCCCGATACGCCCGGCCTGGGGCCTGTTCACGAAAGTCGATCGCGAAGCTCTCACCATCGGGTGTGCGAATCACCATGAAGCCCCCGCCTCCGATGTTACCAGCAGAGGGCAGCACCACTGCGAGGGCATAGAACGTCGCCACGGCGGCGTCAACGGCGTTGCCACCGTTTCTCATGACGTCTATGCCGACCTGGGAGGCGAGTTCGTGGGCGCTGACCACGAGGCCATTTCTGTATGTGCCTGGGTCCGGTATGACCTCATGGGCTGCATCGTCTGTGGCGCAAGCCACAGAGAGCATGACGAGCGCGACGGAAGTGATGCGGAGGAAGTCTCGGTATCCCATCTTCGTTACCTGATACTTGGCGTACTGGCCGGCGCCCGCCTATGCCCCGTGGCCTGCTCGAACGCATACCCGAGGCTCAAGAGCATCCCTTCCGTGAATGGCCGTCCTAAGAACTCGATACCCACCGGCAGGTCGTCCGTTGTGAAGCCAGCCGGCACGGTAAGCGCAGGAAAGCCAGTCGCAGGACTCAACTGACGGTTGTCCCCCCATCCATACCCGTCTTTCGGAGTCGCATTCGTCTCGACGTCCAGAGCGATGAGTGTGGGCTGGTGGTCGAATGTCGCATGCACGAGGGCGTCGAGATTGTGGTCCGCCATCGCTTTGAGCACCGCGGTGCGAACCGCATCCCGCTTGAGCATCACCTCTAGGTACCCAGGGTCGTCCGTTGTCTTGCCGGCCACGCCCCACATGCCACGGGAGCGCCACGGATTCACGATCCCCGACAGTAGGATGTCCCTGAACGTCGTGTACGGTGGATCGCTGAGTTGGGCGAGATACTCGTTGGTAGCCTGCTCCGTCTCATAGCTGTTGTTGATAGTCCCAAGAACTTCGAGTCCTGGGATCTCAAGCGGATCAATGACTTCAGCACCCAAGGCACTCAGCTGTGCGATCGCGCGATCCATCACGGCACGAACCTTCGTGTAGTCTTCAGACGAAGGATCCGTTCTAGTGTCCATCGGGTCCCTGATGATCCCGACACGGGCGCCTTCTAGGGCCCGAGTGTCTAGCAACTCCGTGTACGAGTCGGGCACTTCTCCGAACGACTTGGACGTTAAGGGGTCATTCGGATCGTACCCCGCGATGGCATCGAGGAGGAGCGCAGCATCCGTCACGGTCCGCGTCATTGGCCCCATGGTGTCGTGCGTGGGGTTCGCGGGCATCATGCCATACGTGCTGACCAGTTCGAGCGTCGGCCGCAGCCCGACGAGGTTCGTAACCGAGGCCGGTCCCCGAATCGACCCGCCTGTATCCTCGCCAATCGAGACCATGCCTAAGCTCGCCGCCGTGCCCACGGCACTCCCACCCGACGATCCCGAGGGATTCCGGTCAGTGGCATAAGGGTTCCGAATGATGCCGTACGCAGACCCTACGTAACGTGAAGCGAACTCGCCCATATTGGTCTTCGCGAGAATGATCGCCCCTGCCTCCTTCATACGGACGACGATCGTCGCGTCCCGATCCGATTGGAAATTCTTGAATAGGGCGGACCCATAAGTGGTCGGCATATCACTAGTCTCGACCTGGTCCTTCAGGAGGACCGGCACACAATGGAGTGGGCCGGTGAGGCCGTCCCGCTCCAGAGCAGCATCCTTGGCGTCTGCCTCCTCAAGCACCCGAGGGTTGAGCGTCTGGACCGTGTTGAGCATCGGTCCCGCCTGGTCGTACGCCTGGATCCGCTCGATATAGGCCTGGACCAACGCACGGCATGTGAGATCCCCGGACCGCATGGCGGCATGGGCCTCCGCAATCGTGGCTTCGACCACGTCGAAGGACTGAGCCGCTGCGGCGGTGCTGGTAATCGCTGCGAACACCACGACGACTGATACGAGCCGGAGAACGCGCAGGATTGTGGGAGTCGTGATCGACATGGAAGCCCCTGGAGGGAGTGACACGAGGTAGGATTGAAGCCAACGACATCGTACGCCCCTTCCGGCTCAACCGCATCCGCACTTTGCGCGGCACCGCAATCAACACCAAGCTGGACAGAAGTGGTGCCGGCAGATGGCCGTCATCGGAGGGCATGGGGCCGAACTTTGGATCGACGCGTGAGTCCTAGCGGTTCTCCATCCAGCGCACCGCAGCGGGGTGCAGCGGGATCGGCGGATCCGCAAGGCGATCAAGATCGATCTGCTTCGCCATGGCGTGGACCTGCTCAAGGGATGCCCGGTCATCAGTCAGAATGCTCAGTAGTGTCGTCACGACGTCGTCGTTAAGTGACTCCAACGCGACGATCCAATTGATGACCGCCACGGTAGGCACGGCTTCCTCGACCCCTGGGTAGGTACCGGGGGGTATTTCACCCGCCGTGTAATAAGGATGTACGGAACGGAGGGCTTGGATGCCCTCAGCCGTCACTGGCAGGAGCTTCACATTCCCAGTCGTCGTGGCTTCTAGGACCGCCGCTGCGGGATACCCCACAGAAATAATCGCCGCATCGATCGCCCCATCCCGAAGCGCCGTCGAGGACTCGGCAAAGGACAGGTATTGAGGGTTGATGTCGTCGTAGGTCAGTCCATGTGCTTCGAGTAGGTGCCTCGACATCTGCTCCGTACCAGAGCCCGCCGCCCCAACGGACACACGCATGCCCCCAAAATCCGCGATGGTTTCAGCGTCACTGTTACCCGATACCAAGACGTGCGTCAGGTTCGGATACAGAGGGGCCAAGATCCGGAGATCCGAGACGGCTTGCGTGAAGTCACCTTCGCCCTGCTGTCCCTGGAACGCTGTCACCGCGAGGACGAACGCCAGATCCATCTGACGCGCAGCCAAGCGATTGATGTTCTCAACCGAGCCGCCACTCACCTCCGCCGTGAACTGACGAGCGGAGTCGGCGATCGAGAGTCGGCTCGCAATCGCACCACCCAGCGGATAGTAGATCCCGCCGGTTCCCGCCGTGCCCAGTGAAAGGAACTCAGGGCCGCCTTCAGTACTGCACGCGGTCAGGACACTAGCAGCCAGCAGGACTGCGAGGAGAGAAGTTCTTTTCACCGGGGACATCTCCGAGGACTGTGTTCAAATCGATCGACCGCTGCGAAGGCGGCGTTCGTCATTCAGCCCTAGAAAAGACCACAACAACGCCGACTAGCCCAGCCCCATCCGTGGCCAGGCCCGGGAGCACCAGTGCGAGCGCCGCGACGAAGAGAATCGCGCGCTCCCACCACGCGATCGGTCGCCGGGCGAAACCCATCCCCGCTGCAGCCAGCGCCGTCACGCCAACAATCGCGCTCACAAAGGCCAGCGTGATCTCAGGAATCGTCCCCACGAGCAGAAGCGGGGGGCCGTAGACGAACATGAAGGGCACCACGAACCCGGCTCCAGCCAACACCGCAGCAGTCATCGCAGTTTTTAGTGGTGGAGCGCCGGAGATCCCGGCGGCAGCAAATGCCGCTAGCGACACCGGGGGCGTCACGTTCGAGATGCATCCGAAGTAGAAAATGAACAGGTGGGCCGCGAGCAGAGGGACACCCAATTGAACGAGAGCAGGAGCCCCGAGGGCGGCCAGCACCACATACGCGGCCGTAGTCGGGAGACCCATGCCCAAGACGATCGAACCCAGTGCGGTGAGCATGAGCGCACTCAGGAGATTGCCGCCTGACACTTGGATAATGAGCTCCGACATGCGGAGTCCGATGCCTGTGAGCGACGCCACACCGACAACGATGCCGGCGGCGGCGCACGCCGCGGCGACCTGGACCGCCCCACGCCCTGCCCGCTCCATCACCGTGCGGATTTCAGGCAACGAAGGCCGAGTCGCTGGGCGCAAATACGCCATGACGAACGCAGAGGTCACACCCCAGAATGCCGCGCGCATGGGCGAGCGGCCCATACCCAACAGGATCACGATCGCGGCGAGTGGCAGCAGCAGATGCAGCCGATCTGAGACTTTTTCTACATCACCAGTCCCGGCAGGCTCAATGCCCATGCGGCCGGCACGAAAATGGATGGCGGCAATCAGGGCAGCGTAATACAGAATCGCCGGGATTACCGCTGCAGCGGCCACCTCCAAATAGGGGATGTTCGTCCAGGTCGCGAGAATGAACGCGCCCGCGCCCATGACCGGCGGCATGAGCTGCCCACCCGTGCTCGCCGCAGCCTCGATGGCACCCGCGAAGAAGGGCCTAAATCCCGCGCGTTTCATGAGCGGGATCGTGAACGACCCCGTAGTGACGACATTCGCGACCGCGCTGCCAGACAACGAGCCCATCAAGGCGCTCGCGACGGCGGCCGTCTTTGCCGGGCCGCCGCGCGTGCGCCCCGCGACACGGTTCGCCAAGGCGATCAACAGCGCACCACCACCGGCGACGTCAAGCACTGCCCCAAAGAGCACGAACAAGTAAACGAAGTCCGCCGACACCCCGAGCGGCACTCCCCAGATGCCTTCGGTGGACAGGAAGAGCTGCTCAACCAGGCGCACGACCCCGTATCCGCGATGAGCCAAGAAGCCCGGCAGGTATGGACCCGCGAACGCATAACCCAGCGCGAGCAGACACACGGTGACCAATCCCCAGCCCGTCGCCCGGCGGGCCAGCTCGAGGACGAGAAGAATCAGAACTCCGCCGGCAATCAGGTCGAGTTGCGTGGGATTAGCGGATCGGCTGACCAGCTGCTGATTTTGAGACGCCAGGTAGCCACATACCAGAACCGTGATTCCCGCCAGCACCCAGTTGAGCCAATTCAGCTCATCGGATGAAACCGATTCCTCTTCGTCCACCGGGTCCGTCGTGTCCCCGTCCGCCTCTACTACCTCGGCGGCCGCAGAGGCTCGCCGTTTACGCTGTACCCCAACGCCCAGAAAACCCAACGCGGCCATCAGGGCCAGGTGAACAGGCCGCTGAATCAGTGCGGTGAATGGCGAGAATCCCGCCGCATAGAGGTGGAACAGCGCCGCAGCCGCGGAAACGACCGCAATCACCCACGCGCGCACCCGCATGCTTTTGCTCAACCGACCTCCCAACCCAGGGTGCCCGCATAGTCGGGGCGAACGAGAACGATGTCACCCGGGTCATTTGGGTTGATCACCCCAAGCACGAGGCACTCGCTTTTGAATCCGGCTACGAGCCGTGGTGGGAAGTTCACAACAGCCAGTATCTGGGTGCCCAGGAGATCCTCCACATCATATCGATGGGTGAGTTGAGCGGACGAGCGTAGCACGCCAACCGGCTCCCCGAAATCCAGCGTCAGCTTAAAGGCTGGTTTCCGGGCCTCGGGAAACAGCTCAACGGCAACAACTCGTCCGGTGCGAATTTCCAGTTGATCGAAGATCTCGATGGCGGTTTCCTGCTTGCTGTGACCCACCGTTACGGCATGAAGCGCGCGGCGATCAACGCAACAACCAAGAGCAGCCCGATGATGAACGCGGCGGCGCTCCCGAAGCTCCGCCGGCTATCGATGGCGGTCGCGCCTTGAGCGATCACGAGCGATGCCCATATCTGCGTCAGGTCAAACGCCTTGAACACGTTCAGCAAGTACCCGTCCTCCAGGAAGAACATGAAGCTCCCCAGATTCATCGTGAACTGGGGGTTACCCGTCGAGATCCTGAGTGGGGTGATCAACAGCCCGAAGAACAACGGGATGAGCCATGCATGGGCGGTCACCGAGAGGTACTGCCGATATCTCCCTTCGTCCCCGAGGATGAACGCGAAGATCAGCGTATAGACACCCGCGAAGATGAACGTGAATAGCGCCGTGGAGATCGCCGCGAAGATCGGCGTCGCAATCTTCGTGACCTGCACCATCGTGTCCCACATCTCTGGCAACTCATTACCGCTCTCCAGAATCGCCTCGCGCTGCATCTCCATGAA